>Ga0247815_10000421_pt1 | contig 33493 bp, 40 predicted proteins | sample UWRJL194509B1_FD_181014 | JGI IMG/M metagenome (GOLD analysis project Ga0247815, IMG submission 181014) | Plant litter microbial communities from Arlington Agricultural Research Station in Wisconsin, United States - UWRJ-L194-509B-1 | ecosystem: Environmental > Terrestrial > Plant litter >...
AAATAATTAATTATGCACATTTTAGTGTATGTTCTACTATAAGTAGAAATAGATTTAACGGATTATTAAATATAAAATAAATAAACAAATGAAAGAAATTAAATGTATTAAAACTAATGGTTATAAATTAACTGTTGATAATGTGTATGAAGTTATTAAAACAGAAAATGATTATTACTTTTTAGTTAATGACAATGGTACGACTGTTAGATATGGTAAATCATTATTTGAAGAAGTTGAAGATGAAATATTAATACCTGTTGAACCAGTTAAACGTACTGAACAAGATATGATTGATAGTATTGTTTATGATGATGTCAATATTACATACAGAGATATTAATAATAACGAAGTAGTTATTGAAAATATAATGATGTCTGCTGATACAGAAATATCATGTGGTATTGGTCAAATATACAATATTGATAATCAAATTGAAGAAATAACTGATAATTTACCTGAAGATGATGATTATCTTAATCTTCGTAAAGCATTGATAACGGCTGTAATTAATGGGTATGCTATTAATGATAATAGTCAAGCAATGTGGTTAATGAGTACAGCAATTGAAGATCATACTGATGAAGATTTAGCTACTTTTAATGAATTAGCAGGTACAGTTAGTCAAGATAAAGTTAATCCTAATAGTCATAATGTTATTAGGATGTGGGTATTTTATACTAATTAAATAATTTAAATGAGTTTATTTGAAAGAACATTAAATTTTGTAAAAGAGAGACGTGACAGAATATTATCTGGTAAAATAAACTGTATTCCAATTCCATTTAAAAGATTTAGTCAAGAATGGCCTGGAATTGAACAAGGTAAAAGTTTACTATTTACTGCAAACTCTAAGGTGGGGAAAAGCCAAATTTGTGACTTTCTACTTTTATATAATACTATTAAACAAGTTATTGATAATAATTTAGATATTAGATTAAAAATCTACTATTTTACATTAGAAATGACATCTAAACAGAAAATGTTATCTGCGTTTTCTAATATTATATTTGAGAATGAAGGTATAAGAATAGCTCCTAAAGATTTGAGATCTACTAATGGTGCATTATCTGAAGAAGTGGTAGAATTAATACTAAAATATGAACCTTATTTCAGAAAAATTGAAGAAATAGTTCATTTTATAGATTCAATACGTACACCTTACGGTATATATGCAACTGTTAGAGATTATGCTTTATCAGTAGGAACTATTTTTAAAAAACAAATTGAAACTAAAGCAGGAGAGTTTATAGAAGTGGAAGATTATTATCAACCTAATGATCCAGATGAATATGTAATTATAATTGTAGATCACTTAGCTTTATTAGAAAAACAAAAAGATCCTGAGACTGGAATACCAATGAATTTACAGGAATCTATTACAAAATTAAGTTCTGATTATTTTGTTAAACTTAGAAATAGATTTAATTATATTCCTGTGGCTATACAACAGCAGATGGCTGGACAAGAATCAGTTGAGAATAAAAAGTTTAATAAGCTTAAACCTACATTAGATGGTCTTGGAGAAGTGAAAACTACTCAACGAGATTTTGATTATATACTTGGATTGTTTAGTCCATTTCGTCACGAAATACCTGAATATTTAGGTTATGATGTAATGAAATTTAAAGATTCTTTAAGATTTCTTGAAATATTAGGAGGTCGTGAAGGAGGAGGTGGTTCAGTATGTCCGTTATATTTTGATGGTGCGGTGAATCACTTTGCGGAATTACCTTTAAGTAATGACAAAGAAGGTATACTTAAAGTATATAATTATATAGACAAAATAAGAAAATGACAAAATGAGAAATTATAAATGCTATTTCTATTACAGAAGTAAAAATAATTTAATATTGTATCCTAGTAATAATGAAGCTTGTTGGGCAGGAATTAGTGGAAGAACTGCTGATAGTCCTTGTAAATCAAAATCTATATCTAAAAATTTATATGATACTAATTACATTTATATAAAAGATTATATACAACCAGAAGTTTCAGAAATAGATAGAAACAGAGTTATATATCTGATTAATAAAATTGTAGAATGTAGTTATATTGTTATAGATGATGTTAAATATATTAAAGTTAAATTATTAGATAATTATGACTCAAATCTAATAGTACTTAATATGATTAGAATGTTTTGGTACAAAGTTGGTAATTTTAATATAAATCAATATTATAAAGATATTCATAAACGTAGGAAAAAAAATGAAGATTCATTAAGTTTTTTATTACAATGTATTAAAGATAATGTTACTGAAAAAGTTAATTATGAATCATATGGAGATCATTCTATAATACATCAAGATATTAAAATTAAAACTACACAGGATTTATTAAATTATAAAGGTACAAGTACAATGAAGTTTTTAACAACTTAAATAGTGGTATATGGTGGTCGGAAATATTATATGATAACATTACCAACTGAAAGATTAAAAGCAACTAGAGTAAATGCTAAGAAAATAATTATATTTTCAGCACCTAAAACAGGAAAATCCTTAGCTCTAAGTATGCTTCAAGACAATCTTATAGTTGATTTAGAAGATGGTTCTGAATTTATTGATGGACTTAAAATTAATGTATTAGCTATTGCTAAAAAAGAAGGTATTTCACCTTTACTTGCATTAAGAGAAGTTATCAATAAGGTTAAAGAATCAAATGAAAAGAAAGGTGATTTTACTTATAAATACATAAGTATTGATACCGTATCTGGACTTGAAGAATATTATGCTTTAGATTTAGCTTTAAAATTGTACAAAGATACTCCGATCGGGAGGAACTTTACTGGAGATGATGTACGTAAACTTCCAAATGGAGCAGGTTATATGTGGCTTAGGATGGCAGTAACTATGATTTTAAATGAATTTGAAGATTTATGTGATACTTTAATTATAACTGGACATACTAAAGAAAGAGTTGTAGATAACCAAGGAAAGGAAATGGTTACACAAGCTCTTGATTTAGCTGGGAAATTAGGTTCAATTATATGTTCTCAGTCAGATGCAATTTGTTATCTTTATCGTAAGAATAATCAAACTATAGCTAATTTTCAACCTTCTGAACAGTTAGTTGTAGGTGCAAGACCAGAACATCTTAAAGGTAAAGAAATAATTCTTTTAGAATCTGATGAAAATGGAGTAATAACAGATCATTGGGATCAAATTTTTATTTAAGATAGTAGTTGTAGACGTACAAATCGTAACTATAACATAATATATTACAATAAATCTTCGGAGAGTAATAAGACAGTTATCCAAATCGTAAGTTGGCTAAGTATGAGGTCTTAGTTATAAAACCTCATTTTTTAATTTTAATATAAGCCAAAATAAATATATATGAGTAAATTCAATCTTAATGAAAGAAGTATAATGGGTAATTCAGTATCACCAGTATTTAATGCAGGTGTTGCTGGTAAAGTAGAAGAGGTAAAGGTTGAGGTAAATAAACGTAGAGCAGATGAACCAGATAGTTATCCTGCATATAAATTAACATTTACTGATAATACTGGTAATTCAGTAAATCAGGGATTTTATTACTTTACTCCTAAACAAGGTTATTCAGATGAACAAAATGATAAACTATCAGGTTATCTAATTGATAGAGTACTTGAAACTGCAAATGCAGTAATACCTGAAGGATTTGTTTATCCTGAAATACCTGAAACTGGAGATAATGTAAAAGATACTAATGTTGCATTAGATACTTTATTTAAAGTAATTAAAGATCATTCAGATGGTGCTAAAGTAAATGTATTTGTTACTTATGGTACTAAAATGAAACCTTCTAAATACTTAGGATTAAGGTATTTTAATTATGTTGAGAAAGCTGGTAAAACAGGTTATTCAGCATTAAAAGAGAAAGGTGATGATCTTATGCAGCGAGTTGTTGAGGATTCTCCACGAGAGGAACAATCTACTACAACTACTACATCAGGTCCAGCTTGGTAATATATTGATTAAAGGGGTAGTATTAATTTACTACCCCTTTTTTATTTAACTAATAACAAAATTATGAATAATATAAAATTAGATAAAATTCATATAGGTAAATTACTTATTATGATTAAAAAATTATATTCTGGTTCAATAATTAATATAGAAAGTTTTGAATCTCCAGATATAGATATAAATAATAAAACCATTCATTGGTTCGAGTTTTGTGTATTAGATTTAACAACTAAATTATATAATTTAAATAAAAGATATGAAATTACTAAAATTGAATTATATAGAGGAGATTTAATACAAAATCATCATCCTGTTGATTATTTGTATGAAGAATTTTTATTTTATTTAAAATCTAGTTAATGATAGATCTTAATAGACCTAGAGAATTAATATCTAAAAAGGCTATATTTGATAATATTCAAGATATTGATATATATAGAAAATATTTAAATCAAGAAATTAATCTTAAACAACCAATGTTATCTCCGTTAATGAAAGATAGTAAACCTTCATTAGGATTCTTTATTGGTGAAAATAATGAAATATGTTTTAATGACTTTAGAATTGGTAAGGGGGATGCAATTCGCTTTGTTCAATTATTAAAAGGATTATCATATTTTGATACATTAAGTTTAATAGCTGTAGATTTTGGATTAGATAAAGATTATATATGTAAAAGTATTAACAAATCTGATATTAAATCTAATAATACTAATTATTTATCAAGAGAAGAGATATTATCTAAAGTAGGTTCATTATATCTTAATAAAAAGAAACGTAATTGGCAAATACATGATATAGTTTATTGGTCAGAATATGGAATATCTATTGAAACATTAAAGTTTTACAATGTAGAACCATTAGATTATATATTTATTAATGATAAGATTATTAAAGCTGATAAATACTGTTATTGTTTTACTGAATATAAAGATAATAAAGAAACTTATAAGATTTATCAACCTTTTAATATTAAATATAAATGGTTAAATAGTCATAATGATTCTGTATGGCAAGGATGGGAACAATTACCTAATAAAGGAGATGATTTAATTATCACTAAGTCATTAAAGGATGTTATGGCTTTATATGAAGTTACAGGTTATCCTGCAGTATCTTTACAGTCAGAAGGTATATTACCTAAACATCATGTATTTAATCAATTAGATGAACGATTTACAACTATTTATTCATTATACGATAATGATTTTGATAATGAAACACAAAATTGGGGTAAAATATTTGGAGATAAAATAGCTAGAGAATTTGGATTAATTGAAACATATATTCCAGATAAATATAAATGTAAAGATTTTAGTGATTTAGTAAAACAATATGGTAAAGACAAAGCTAAACATATATTAAATAGTCATGTATTGTTACCATTTTAAATAAAATAATATGAAAATAAAAAATGAATTAATAGGTAAAGCTTATGATCTAAATTTTAAGTCATACTTTGGTTTAATGATTTCTTTAAATGAAAATTGTTATCATTTATGGATGTGTGATTTACAAAAGTGGTTACGAGAAGTTCATAATTTAGATGTAATACCAAATCATTATGGAGGTATAAACTTTCCAAATACTTGTTACAATTGTTATATTAATAAACATTTAAATACTGAAAGTAAATTAACTCAAGTATACAACACTTATGAAGAAGCTTTAGAACAAGGATTATTAGAAGCATTAAAATTAATAAAATAAATGAAAGATGAAATAAAAGAAAAAATATTACTTTACTTTAATAATGATGAATATAGTCCATATTTAGAATGTTTAGATAATGACAATAAGGAAAAATATAGTGGTGTAACTATTAATTATATAAAAGAATTTGTTTTAGAAAATAAATATGACATTTCTATTATTGCAAAATGTTTAAAAGAGTTACATTTAGATAATAAAATACATTCTTTATATTGTGGTCATGTAGAAACTATTGTTTTTGAAAATAAAGATTTTGGTCATTGGAACTTTCAAGAAGAAGAAGGTAATTATAGTACTCATATAAGAGTTTTACATAAATATTTAAATGAATTAATAAATGAATAAACAGTTAATCTCAGTATACGGAACGCTCCGACAAGGTGGTAGTAATAACTATTTACTTAAAGATAGTAAGTTTATAGGAGAATTTAAAACAGAACCTATATTTGATTTATATAGTTTAGGTGCTTTTCCTGGACTTAAATTAAACGGTAATACTTCAGTTACTATGGAAGTATATGAAGTAGATGAACAAACTGCTAAACGAGTAGATCAATTAGAAGGTTATAAAGAAGGAATTAAACCATTTTTTTACGATAAAATTAAATTAGAAACTCCTTACGGTGAAAGTTCTGTTTATATTTATGTAAATGGAGTTCAATATCATAATAAAATAGAATCAGGAGATTGGATAGAATATGTCAAGAAGTCGAAAAAGAAAACATCAGAAGTTTACTCTTAATAAAGTAACAAAAGTAGATAATAGAATTAACGAAGATTATAAAGAATATAAAAAAATGAATAAAGTCAAGAAAATTGGAATTGTAGGTAATTGGACAGGAGCAAATAGTTTTGGTATAACTAAGCCATACATGTTCTTTTGGAGTCATTTTGGTGAAGTATCAATTATATCTCCAATGGAAAAACATCTTAGGGATTTAGATTTATTAGTAATTCCAGGTGGTCCTGATGTTGATGTATTTAGATATTTACGTGAAGAAGATGATATTGATTTAAATACTGGAACACCATGTTATCAACGTGAACGATTTGATAAAATGTTATTACCTAAATATATTGATAATGGTACCCCCATATATGGCACTTGTAGAGGTTTACAAACGATAGCAGTGACAATGGGTGCTAGACTTAAACAACATATGCATCATGAAACTAATGGTGATAATAGACATGCTTTAGTACATGGTATTACATTTGATAATATAGAAATTATTCCAGGATTAGAAGAAATGGTTAATCATCCTGATAATAAAGATTATAAAGTTAATAGTTTACATCATCAGACTGTATTAGAAGATACACTACCACAAGAAGCTACTGTATTAGCAAGACATTTTAAAGATGATGAAGTTGAAGCTATTACATATTGGCCTCATTATCCTATACATACACAACAATATCATTGTGAGGAGATTTACGATCCTTTCTCATATACATTAATTTCACATTTATTATCATTATCAGATGAAGAAAAAATATAATTTATATCGTCCAAAAATATTATCACGTCATGGAACACATGATATTTTACGTTCTAAAAACAAAACTTTACCATTATTACCGTTTAAATCTGTAATTAGATTAGGTTCAACTACAGTATTAGAAGATGACAATGAAAGAGTTCAAATTAATACTCCACAAGCAGTTAAGAATTCAGCATCTAAGTTATTAATGAAACAATGTTTTACTAATGCTGGAGTTAAAACTGCAAGATGGTTTAAATTTCATCCTATAGCTGGAGGATATACAATAAATGATCAAACTAATTTAAATTTAAATATTGAATTTGCAGATTTACCATATCCAATAATTAGTAAGTCTCTCTATGGATCAAGAGGAATTGGAAATACTAAATTTAATAATCAAGATGAGTTAGAGAAATGGTTAATTGGTAAAAATTTAAATAATTATATATTTGAAGAATTTGTCAAAATGACTCGTGAATATAGACTTCATGTAACTGATAATGGTTGTTTCTATACTTGTAGAAAATTACTTAAAAATGATGCTCCTGAAGGTACTTGGCAAAAACATGATGATGTATGTAGTTGGATATTAGAAGATAATCCTTCATTTAAGAAACCTAATAATTGGAATGATATAGTAGCTGATTGTATTAAAGCTAAAAATGCTTTAGGATTAGATATATGTGCATTTGATGTTATGGTACAAGGTAGTAAAAATGGTATTGAACGTGAAAATCCAGAATGGAATATCTGTGAGAGTTGTTCAGCTCCAAGTTTCGGTAATATAACTGGACAAAAATATATTGAAGAATTAACAAAATTAATAATTAAAAAAGCAAATAATTAATATGAATTACGAAGATTGGTTAGAGGAATTAAGAGCACGTAGAATAACATCTATGGGTAAAATGATGGATTACTTGGAAAATGAAGAATATACTTCTGAAGATATTTATAACTGTATCCCTGAAGATAATTTAGAAGATAAGGCAAATTATTTATTAAATTATTTCAGAAATAATGAAGGACATTTACCTACGGAAGAACCTAAAGTTACTGAAAAACAAAAGTTAAGATTAGTTATTGCAGATAATAGTAGTTCTAAAGAATATGTAAACTTTCTATCTGAAGTATATGATGTAACTGTAGTTAAACATGGTGATACTGCTGATTTAGTATTATTTACTGGCGGTGAAGATGTATTTCCAAGTTATTATGGTGAAAAAGTAGGTAAACATACTTCATATAATGAACGTAGAGATAAGTTAGAACAAGATGTATATGAGAATTATAGATATACACCTAAGCTTGGAATTTGCCGAGGAAATCAGTTCTTAGCAGTTATGAAAGGTGGTAAACTTATACAACATGTTAGTGGTCATGGTCAATCACATTATGTTACTACTAAAGATGGTATGAACATTGAAGTAACTTCTACACACCATCAAATGGTATATCCTTTTGATTTACCACAAGATCGATATGAACTAATTGCTTGGTCTAAAAACTTTAGAAGTAGTACATATCTTAATGGAAATGATGAAGAAATTGATTTACATAGAGATTTTTTAGAAGTTGAAATTATTAAATGGGGTAATGATGCATTAGGTATTCAAGGACATCCAGAATATAGTTCAGCTTCATCACATTTTAAGAAATATGCTTTACAACTTATTCAACAGTTAATTGGAGAATATGGTGAAAAATCTATTTCAAATAAATATAGTATTAAACCTAAAATAGGTCAATTAAACTATTATGATAATTATGGTATTAAACTTAACCCTGTTATTCCAAGAGAACCTTTAACATTTAGAGATTTTAACGATAATATTCATCCTATTATTGAATATACTGGTAGAGGTGAAAAACCTAGTTTAGAAATGAAAGAAGAAATAAGCGATACTAATCAATTTCTTAATTTTTATGAACAAGAATTACAAAAACAGTTAGCTGAAGATAAAAATAAAATAGCAGAAAATCCTGTTATGCCTTATGATACTTTTAACATAGTAGATTTAGAAAATGTATTAAGCGATTTATCAAAAAATAAAAAATAATTAAATAAATGAATAAATATAAAATAACAATAGGTTCTGATCCAGAAGTATTTATAGAAAATGAACAAGGTCAAGTAGTATCAGCAATAGGATTAGTTCCAGGTACTAAACATGAGCCACATCCAATAGATGATAAAGGTCATTTTATACAAACTGATAATATTGCATTAGAATATAATATTCCACCGTGTGATAATGAAGATGATTTTGTACATCACATACAGTTTGTTAAAGATTATTTAGAAGTTATTACTGTTGCTAATGGTTATAAACTATCTACTAAGGCATCTGAAGAAGTTGATTCTATTTATTTACAAGATGATCAAGCTAAACAATTTGGTTGTGAACCAGATTTAAATCCTTATACAAGATCAGTAAATCCATCTCCTGATAATAATACTAACTGGAGATGTGTTGGAGCGCACGTTCATTGTGGATATCCTAATGCTACACCAGAAACTTCTGAAAAAATAGTTAAAGCATTTGATTTATTTGTTACATTACCTGCTCTATTAATTGATAAGGATGAAAATCGTAGAAGATTATATGGTAAAGCTGGTGCATTTAGATTTAAAGAACCTTGGGGAGTTGAATGCAGACAATTATCTAACTTTTGGATACATTCTGAAGAAAATATTCGTTGGGTTTACAAACAAACTATTAAAGCTGTAGAATGTGTATTAGATGGTAATGCTGATGTATTATTTGATAAATATTCAGAACAAGTAGTTGAAGCAATTAATACTAATAATAAAGTATTAGCTGAATCACTATTATCTGAAATATTTGCTGGAGAAGAAGTATTAATAAACTAAAAAATAACTGAATGTGTGGAATTTACGGTCAAGCATCAAATAATGTTAAAAAAATTAATGAATCTAATATAAAAATATTAGGTTTATTTAATGAAAATAGAGGTAAGAATTCTTGTGGTATAACTATAGATGGAGAAATTTATTATGGTTTAGAAAAAGAAGCTTTATTTACTAATTTTGCTAAAGGTAGGTCATTTACACCTACTTTATATCCTACAGTAATTGGTCATACCAGACAATCTAGTGTAGGTGTAATTAATGCTTATAATGCACATCCATTTGGATTTGGAGAGAATAAAGATGGTGGTTATAAATTTCTGGCAGTTCATAATGGAACTCTACTTAATTATAAAGAATTAGCTGATAAATATGGTGTAGATAAAGAAGTTAATTCTCCAAGTTTACATGTAGAAAATCTTAATGTTGTTCGTACTAAAATTGATAGTGAGATACTTTTAGAAACTATTTATAAAACTGGTAATGTTAAAGTATTAAGTGATTATAATGGTGCTGCTGCATTAGTATGGACTGATACTGATCATCCTAATGTAATATATTTATATAGTGGTAAAAGTCGTGCATGGTCAGATGATACTGAAGATAAACAAGTTGAAGAACGTCCGATGTTTGTTTATATTGAAAGTAAAAATAATTTCTATTTTTCATCATTAGCTGAACCATTACATGTTATTAGAAATAATGAAGGTGAAGTATTTCAAATTGATTATAATACTGTTTATACTGTTAAAGATGGTAATTTTAAAGATGCTAAAAAGTTATTAATTAGTAGGAAAGATAATTATCAGAGAGAAGTAGTTAAATATACAGGTTATACTAGAAACTATAACTATGGTGAAGATTGGGAAGATAATCGGTGGCTTCAGAAGTCTAAAGCTTCTGGTCAAACGGTTATTAGTCTTCCTCCAGCTAAAGAAGAAGTAATCAATATATTTGATGATAATACTTTAAAAAGTCAAAATGAGTACAAAGGTAAAGTTGTGAATAAGAAATTACGTTATTATAGAAATAATCATTTAATTAATGGTGTATATACTAATATTATTAACTATGGATTCTATTATTTAGCTGATACAATTAAAGATTCTAAAAAAACTTTTAGTACATTAGTTAATAAACCTTTTAATTATAGTACTGGAGAATTTGGAACTATTGAAGATAAAGATTTATTTGAAATTCCATTTAAACATGATGCTCCTACATTATTTTACTTTATAGACGGTATAATGTTTAAAACAGATCTTGATTATGTAACTGCAATGTCTCCAATTAATATCTTTAAACCTAATGGTAAATGGGATTATGAAAAAATATCACATGCGTCAATGTATCCTGTCGTAGATTTAAGTTGCAAACCATCTGATACTAAACAAATGATATTAAGAGATGGTGTGGAATATAATGGAATTATAACTGGATTAAACTTTGAAAAAAGATATGAAGTAAGTAAAGGTAATTTAATTAAAATACTTCCTTTAACTACTATTACTACTAATAGTTTAGTTAAAATAGTTAATAATGTTCATAGACCTATTATACTTAAAGAATGTGTAAGTTTTATTGCTAATCTTGAAGACAATATTGAAATTGAAGAAGCTGAAGAACAAACTATCAAACAATTAGAACAGGACGATAAAGAGTTTTTAGCTAGTTTAAATGATAATATTGATTATGTAGCTGATGCAGTTGATGGTATATTAAATGATTGCTTAACTGGACCATTAATTAAATTTCAAGATTATAAAGTTAAATTAAGTTATTATCTACCTCATGTAGAAGCTGTTAAAGCTCTTAAAGTTCTTGAAGATATGGAAAATGTAGTTGGTGAATTTATAAAAAACTAAAATGAGTAAAGAGAAAATAGTAACAACAATAAATAATGAAGAATTACCTATTACTCAATGTAGAAGATTTGAAAATCTCTACTATAAAATAGGTGATATAAATGTTGAGAATTCAGGAGAATGTTATTTTGTAAGTAATAAATACTATAGATTTGAAACAGGTCAAGTAGTATGGGATTATGAAAAACAACAATATGTTTTAAAAAGTGATAATTTAGTTAATGGTATTGTTAAACTTAATGAGAGTGATATTGAATTAGGTTATTTTAGTAAAAGTGACGATAATATACCAACTATAACTCCAAAAGGTACTTATTATAGTTTAAATGAAGAAATATTTAAAGATAATAAACTTTATCGTGAAAGGTTATCTAATGGTCAATATTATCATATTGATATGTTGTCAGCTAAGGAATTTAATAGACTTAAAGTTACAGATCAAGGATATAAACAGTCGTTACCTTATGACTCAAAGGGAATATTAGGACAATATCTTGAAAAGTATAATAAGTTAGAAGTTGAACCTGGTTATCATATTAATAATTATTCAAAACTAATTGATAATTTATCATTTGGTCTTGAATTTGAAACATCTTCAGGTTTTATACCTAATAGGTTATTAAATAAAGTAGGATTAATTCCACTTAGAGATGGTAGTATAACAGGGATAGAATACGTTACTGTACCTATGCAGGGTAGTAAAGGATTACAGACAGTTATTAATGCAGTAGATCTACTTAAAAAGAGAACTGAATATAATGATTCATGTAGTTTACATTTGCATATTGGTAATGTACCTAGAACTAAAGAATTTATATTAGCATTCTTTAAAGTTACTTGTGCAATGCAAGATGAAGTATTTAATATGTTTCCAATTTATAAGAAGTATAATTTTGGTGTTAAGAATAAAAACTATTCTAGACCTTATCCTACTTATGAATTATTATCTCAAATGGATCCAGTAATTACTAGAAATAACTTAGATAGTAATTTTGATGTGTTATTTAAATATTTATCTATGGATTTAATGAATTTAAATTCTATCGGAAATGATTTGGATAATATAGAAGGACATCCTGCAGATCCACAAGGTAATCAGAAATGGAATATTAAAACACGTTATTATCATAATAATCTAATTCCGTTAATATTCTGTAATAAATCAACTATTGAATTTAGGGTGCATACTTCTACATTTGATGTTAATAAGATTATTCCATTTATATTTCTTAATTCATTCTTAGTTAATTATACTATTCAAAATCAAGAAGAAATATTAGCTAATCCTAAATTCTTAATTAAGAAGTCTTTACAACATGTTATTCATCATTGTACTAATGTAAATAATGGTGTTAAGGATTTAGGATTATTGAGAGATTGTTTAAGTATGTATGTTGGTGATAGAATTAGTTTTACTAAAAGTCAAAATGCTAATGGTAAAATAATGGGTGAAGAACATTCAATACCTTCTTGTAAATCTTATATTGATTGGAATGTTAAGCAAATTAAACCTATGAGTTATGGTTTAGATAGTGATTTAAAAGCTTATTTAAATAAACAAAAGTTACAGATGCAAATGGGAAATGATGTAGATATTATAACTATTAAAAAATCTCCATTAAAACCTAAACCACAACCTAAACAACAGAATATTAACGCTGAAGATCCTTTACCATGGTAGTAAAACATAAAATAAATGCTCAAACATTTGAAGATGAATTAACATGTAATTATGAAGATCTTTTAGGTGAAAGTTGGTGTAAAGTTGATGATATACAAACTTTGATAAAAAGTGAATATATGACTCATTTAATGCACTATATAAATCAACGTAGACTTAAAGATACTTGTACATATCCTAAAGAACGTAGGGATATGTTTGCTGCATTTAGAGAAATAGAATTTAAAGATGTTAAAGTAGTAATATTAAATGATTTTCCTAATGACGGTCATGCTGCAAATGGTATAGGATTTGGTGAATATAAAAAACCTAGTTCTTATAATAGTGTATTAAAAACTGTTGAAAGTTTAGTTAATCAATTACCTATTAGTGAAAGGAATGAAACTTTTGATCATACATTGTTATCATGGGTAGAGCAAGGAGTACTTATGTTAAATACTTCATTATTTGTAGATTGGAATAAACAGATTCATAAAGAAATGACTGAAATGTTTAAACACTTTACAAGAAGTATTATTAAAGCTATTTGTAATAATAGCACTAATGTATTATTTGTATTTACTAGTGACCAACAGATAGATAATTTCTTAAAATATATTGATATTAATTATCATTATTATTTAGAATGTACAGATGGATTTACTATTAATAGTAATATACTTGAGCAAATTAATGAATCTGTAGTTGCTGATTTAGGAGAAGAACTAATTAAATGGTAAAATATTAGGAATTGTCATGTATTTTTATTATATTTGTATAAAATATTTTAATTATGCATGACAATCTTATATTTATACCTTTTAATGTCCCGTCAAGTAAAAACTCTCGTATTAATACAACAAATGGTTCTTTTGCAAGTAAAACTGTAAAATCTTATTTAAATAAATTAGGTATACAATCTTATTCTTCAAGTAAAAAAATTGTTAAAGGTTATATAAATAGACCTAATCTAATTGAAGAATTGAAACCTCAATTTGAAGAATTAATTAAAGGTAAGGAATTACCATTAGAAATAGGGTTTCATTTTGTTAGAGATAGCAAAAGAAAGTGGGATTTCCATAATATTGTACAGGTTATATTAGATATTCTTACAGCTTCAGATATTATAATTGATGATAATATCGATTGTGTAATACCTTATGTATTAAAAATAGATAATAAATTTTACAGTGTAGATAAAGAAAATTGTGGAGTATGGATAAAGATCAAATAGAAAAATTACCAAAATGTACATGTGATAAAAATCAGTGTGTAATGCAAAATAATATAGGAAAACTGTGCAAATGGAAAAATGTAGAGTGTGATCCTGAATATTTTAAATATTAAAATAAATAGATGAATAAAGAAACATTACAAAAAATAAATAATTTAGCAAAATTTATATTCGACGAAAGTGAATACAATAAATTCATGAAACTTATAGTAGATAATGAATTTAAAGCTAGATTATTTTTAGATGATTATTTGGAAGGATTAGAATTAGAACTAAGAATTACAGATAATGAAGATATACTTTCTCAATATAAAAAATGTCATGAATTAATAGATATTGTAATGAACGATATTATAAATAAGATAGACAAAGCTTATGGGGAAGGAAAACAGATTAAACAAGTTATTAGATAACGATGAAGAAATAGATTTAACTCTATCATATAGTAGAATTTCTGATTATGATAGAAATGGTCCTAAAGCTTTATTAAATAGAAGCTTTTTAGCTAATCAAGGTGTAAAGATGGGTTCAGTAATTGATGATTTACGATTTAGTCCAAATGAATTTAAGGACAAGTATTATATATCTTCTTTTACTAAACCCATTGCTACATTAGGTAATTTGTGTAAAATTATATTAGATAATTATAATGAAAAACCTAATATAGATACAATATTAAGTATTATTGAATTAAATAGTTTATGGAAAACTACTAAGAATAAAGATTTATTAATTGCTAATTTTGATAATGATAATTTTTGGGGATACCTTAATGAACAATATAGTTCTATAGGTAAAACTATTATTACATTACAAGAAAAATTAATAGCGGAAGAAATAGTAGATATATTATTAAATCATGAGTATTCAAGAGATGTATTTAACGCAGAATTAGAACATTTGTATCAATATAAATTTGAATACGAATTACAAGGATTTACATTACGTGGTATAATAGATATATTATCTATTGACCATAAGAATAAAAAGATTTATTTTAAAGATTTAAAAACAGGTAGTAGATATAATTCAGAATTCCTAACTAGTTATATTAAATATAGATATTATATTCAAGAAGCAGTTTATACTTTAGCTTTTGATAAGATATGTAATGAACTAGGGTTAGTAGATTATGAATTACAACCATTTAGTATATTATTTATTAGTTTAAAAGAGAAAATACCTCTTAATTTTATAGTTACAGATAAATGGCATGAAGCTGCTTTAAAAGGATTTAAATATAATGGATATTATCATAAAGGACTTTACCAATTATTAGATGAAATATATTTTCATTGGAAAAATAAAGTTTATGATTTACCTAAATATATTTATGAGAGCAAAGGAATAGTTAACTTACAAGATAATTTTATAGAAATAATTTGATATTAAATCGTAGCAAGACATACATTCTTCCGTTATTAAGTGAATTTATAAGTTTTGAAAATAAATTTATGAAGTATTTACTTAATACGTATATGAATGTAGATGGAGAAGAAGAAGGATGTTTTTCAATATTACATGAGTTTTCATTCAGAGATCCTGAATTTACAGCTTATGAACACAGGTTAACGAATAATAAACTATTTGTTAAATGTATAGATATTGAAAATAAAGTTTTGTATATATTTAGATTTCCAAAAGAATATATGGATGAATATGAATTATTTAAAGAAGGTAAATATTCACATTTCGGAGAAGATACAAAACAATTAATATTGAAATTCTGGGCTGAAGTTTACAAAGGTAATCCAGCATCAGTTAAATTCCTTATATCCTTGAAGCAGATACTTTACAAAGATGTCAAATTAAAAGAAAATATAGAAAAACAATTGGGAGTCGAACTTAATAATGAACAGGAATTAGGAGAAATTATAGATATGAATAATGAAACATTTAAAATAAATGAATTTAATGAACAGTAAATCAGAAAGAAGTAATACAGGTTATAAAGGAATTACTTATAGACAACAAAAAGGTAGAAATCCTAAATATGAAACTCAAATCGTATTAAGACGTAAAAGAGGTCCTGTTACTAAAATATGGATTGGTCAATATAAAACTTTACCAGAAGCGTTGATAGCAAGAGAAGAATTTATTAAATCATTATTTTAATCTATGGAAATACAAGAATATCAAAATAAAGCAATAAGAACTTTAGCAAGTTGTGGTTCTATACAAAACGATAATCTTCATATGACTTTAGGTTTATTAACTGAAGTTGGAGAAATAGCTGATGTATTTAAAAAGAATTTAGCTTATAGTAAAGAAATAGATTGGATTAATATTAAAGAAGAGGTTGGAGATACAATGTGGTATATTGCTAATTTATGTAATATTAATAATTGGAATTTAACTGAAATTCTAGATACTAATATTAAGAAATTAGAAGCTCGTTATCCTAATAAATTTGATTTGAATAAAGCTATTAATCGTAATTTAAAAGTAGAACGTAAAATACTTGAAGCTTAGTGAGTATATTTGATAGAAAATTACATATAGATCCTAAATATAATTTTTTAGAAAAGTATGTTCATATTATGTATAGAGGATTTTGGACTCCTGCTAAATATGAAAAGCTTATTGCTGAAGTAGATACTCCACACTTTAATAATATATTACAATATATTGATCAAGAGTGTATTCGTAGATGTATTATGGCTGTATCTATTGTAGAGGATAAAATTAAGACATTTTGGCCTACATTAGCAATAGATATACCTCAAACTATAATAAGTGATGTAGGAGGTTTATTTGGACAATCTGAAGTAACTCATAGAAGATCGTATCATTCATTATCTGAAAATTTAAACATTAATTTAGATGAAATAAATCATCACGAAGCTTTAGTTGGTAGAATAGATTATTTATCTAAATATTTACAAACTGATCCTAAAATTAATGGTAAAAAAAGAATTCTTAAAAAACTAATATTATTCACTTCATTAGTTGAAAGATGTAGTTTATTTACTCAGTTTTATATATTAATGTCTTATGCTAAAAATAATAGAGGGTTAGAAACTATATCTGCATTACAGCAGAGTACAGCAACAGAAGAAGAATGTCATTATCAATTTGGTATTGATCTTATAAATATTATTAAAAATGAATGTCCTAATTTATGGGATGAATATTTAGAGGAATTGGTAACTGATAATATTATTACAGCTTATAATTCAGAATTAAAATTAATTGATTGGTTCTTTGAACATGGAGTACCTGAACATTTAGATAGAGAAGAAGTTATAAATTTCTTAAGTTATAACTTTAATATTGTAACTAAAGATTTAAATTTAGATGTTAGATTTGATTTTGACGAAGAATTATATGATAAAAAAAATAATTGGTTTAAACAAAAAGTTTTTATAACTACAGAACCTGATTTTTTTCATAATATTGCAGGTGGATATGCTTCTGAAGATGAAGATGTTGAATTAGATAATTTTAATTTTTAATATGAATTTAAACTTTTTAGGAAAAGCTCAGGTAGAATTTTTAAAAGGAGGGTATCTTAATATAGATGAAACTCCAGAACAAAGATTTACAGAAATTATAGATAGAATAAGATATTATGAAAATATTTATCAAGATGAAGGATTAGCTGACAGATTACAATATATGATTGAAAAAAACATATTAAGTCTCTCAACTCCAGCTATATCTAATTTTGGTAGAAAATATGATAATAATAAAAATACAGTTCCATTACCAGTATCTTGTAATATTGTAAGTGTAGGTGATTCTATTGCTGATATTTATCATTCAATAGGCGAAGTTGCAATGTTATCTAAATTAGGTGCAGGAGTAGGAATTGATTTTCAATTAGTTTCACAAAAAGGAACTCAACTAAAAGAAGGATTTTTTTCAAATTCTAAATTGGATTGGATTGAAACTGCAATAAGTACTTCACAAAAGGTTAGTCAAGGTGCAACTAGAAGAGGTTATAGTACTCCTTTTATATCCATAGATGATAATGATTTTTATGATTTAATGAATCGTATCGATAAGAAAAATTCTGATAAAAATGATCCTTTAATTAATAATACAATAGGAATTATTTTACCAATAGATTTTTGGGAAAGACTTAATAATGATAAAGATCTTAAAGAACGTTGGTTAGAAGTACTTAAAATGCGTAAAAAGACTGGTAAACTTTATATTGTAGATAAAAAAAATCTTAATATAAATTGTTCACCAGTATATAAACAATTAGGATTAGAAATAGCTACAACAAATATCTGTACCGAATTTGTTCAGCCGTTATTTAAAGATTTAACTTCTGCTTGTGTAATATCTGCATTAAATTTAATATATTGGGATGAAATAAAAGCTAATCCTCAAATGATTAAAGATGCGTTTACATTTTTAGATATATTAAATGAAGAATATATATTATTAACTAAAGATATTCCCTTTTTATCTAAGGCACGTAATTCAGCAATTGCAAAAAGAGATATTGGTTTAGGTACATTAGGATTCCATGAACTTTTACAAATCAAAGGTTTAGTATTTGGAGATATTTATAGTAGAAAATTAAATAAAGAGATTTATTCAATTATTCGTGAATATGGAGAAATAACTACTAGAGAATTAGGAGTCAAATTAGGCTCTCCAGAATATTGTAAAAAAGCAGGTATGATTCGTAGAAATTCGTCTTTAATGATGGTTGCTCCTAATAAATCTACTTCGTTCATATCAGGTGCTACTTCGTTGGGTATAGAACCATTTATGAGTAATATATTTGTTAAAACTTTAGCTAAAATTCAATATGTATTTAAAAATAAACATTTAGAAAAAGTTTTAGAATCTAAAAAATTAAATAATAGAGATATTTGGGAATCTATTGAAAATAATAATGGTTCAGTTCAACACTTAGATTTTTTAACAATTGATGAAAAAGATATATTTAAAACTTTTGCAGAAATATCGCCTAAAGATATTATAGACTTAGCGTCAGACAGACAAGAATTTATTGATATGGGACAAAGTCTAAATTTAGTAATTAGAAAAAATTATACATTACAAGATATGCACGACATGCATAAATATGCATTTGAAAAAGGTATAAAAACTTTATATTATGCTTATCCTTCTGCACATGCAACATTAGAAAAGGATGGTGAAGAATGGGATACTTGTGTAAGTTGTGCAGACTAATATTATATAATTATGAGAATTTTAATAATTGATGGTGAAGGAGATTATGATGCTTTAGAATTTGAAAATAAATATAAAGGAGCTAGTGTTTTTGATATAATAGAAAATTTAGAGGATTATAAAGCTAAAGAATCTAAAGATGAATTTTGGTCTTTACGGGTTAAAGAATTTAAAGATATAGATCCTAAATTTATTGATTTTGTTAGATTAGAAGTGCAAGATTATGATTATAGTAAATCAAATAATTTTTATTTAGAAACTGAAATAATTAAATAAGAATATTCTGAAAAAGGGTTAATAGTAAGAATAAATTAAAGGATACCTGTAACCCTGAGATAATATCAATACCCATTAAGATCGTCAGTAGTATCCTTTTAAATAAATAATTAACAAAAGGAGAGTTGGTCTGAATGGTAAGACGCCAAGCCTAGCTGAGAAATATAGTTCGATTCTATATACTCTTCTTTTTTAATATAAACGTATTAAATAGTAATTAATAAAAGAGTAATGGCGGAATTGGTAGACGCTAATGATAGGTAGTGTAAAAGGGTGGCTTCCGAAATTCCTATTTGAGCTAAAAATAACACGTGTAGGTTCGAGTCCTACTTACTCTTTTTATATATAAATATATGAGAAATTTAGATTTAGATTGGGAAGATTCTTATGATTACGGACCTAATGAAATGGTTGAATTACAAAGAAATAATCCTAGAGAATATGATAAAATAATGTCACAAAATATAGGTACTAAATCTCAAATTGAGGATTGGTATGAAGATAATAGAAAATGGGCACAAGATTGTTTATATCAACAACGAAATAAAAGGTAATATTATTGAATAATAATTTATTACAAGATAAAATACAAAGAGAAGCTGTTCAAGCATGGATAAATAGTGGTAAACGCTCAACTTGTGAAATTATTACAGGTCTTGGCAAAACTATAACTTCTTTACATGCTTTATATACAATGCCTAAAGATGATAAAGTACATATATTTCTTGCTGAAGTTACAGATCGTCAGAAAGATTTAAATAATGATATTGAAAAATATAATAAATTATTTAATGTAAATGTATTAGAAGATTATAATTTAATATTTAGTACTTATCAATCAGCTTATAAATATAAAGATAAGCAGTATGGTTTAGTAATTGCAGACGAGTTACCTGATTCTTTAAGCCCCCAATATAGTAAATTCTATTATAATAATAAGTATGATGCTATTATAGGTTTATCTGCAACTATTAATAGAAAAACTGAATATATAATTAATAATAAAGTAGTTACTAAAGGAGATTTATTAGATGAAATAGCTCCAGTATGTTTTACTTATACAGTAAATCAAGGTCAATTAGATGGTACATCTCGTAAGTTAAATATCTATATTATTAAGCATGAGTTAGATAATGTAACTAAGAATATTAAAGCTGGTAATAAATTTAAATCATTTCTACAAACTGAATTTCAATCATATGATTATTGGGATAAACAGTTTAAAAAGAATTTATTTTTACAACCTAAAGAAGATGAAGATATATCTAAGTTTGAAGTAATTAAAAATATTAAAATTCAGAATGCTTCTAATAGACGTAAAGATTTATTATATAAATTACCATCTAAAGTTAAAGTAGTTAAAAAGTTATTAAACAATATCAAAGGTAAAACTATATTATTTGGTAACAGTATAGATTCACTGTTAGATATTACACCAAATACTGTCTCGTCACGTAAGTCTAAAGAACAAAATGAAGCTATTAGAGAAGCTTTTGATAACAATAAGATAAATACTATAGCATCATTTAAAAAGTTAGAACAGGGTGCGAATCTTAAAGAACTAGATAATGTTATATTACATTCTTATTATAGTATTGAAGGTAAAATTATACAACGTGCAGGTAGAAATCGAATGAATGGTGATAAAGTAGGTAATTTATTTATATTATGTACAGTTAACTCTCAGGAGGAAATTTGGTTGTCTAAAGCAATACAAAATTTTACTGAATATAATATAATAAATTGCGAGAATGTAGATGATTGTATAAAACAATATAAATTAAATGAAACAAATTAAAGAATTACAAAAACGAAGTGATTTAGGTGAAGGTAGAGATTATGGTATTGGATTTACTATATTAAATAAAATATCTAAAGATAATTATGAAACTTATTTACCATTTACAGCATGTAGAGATTATCTAAATGACTTTAGTTATGTAGAATATACAAAAACTGAAATAGGTACTATTCATGGTTATAATCATAAGTTATTAAATTGTTTTGATAAAAAAAGATTATTTTTCTTAGGAGTTAATACTTTACATAATAATCATGGTGGTAATTGGAAACTTAAAGATGAAGCTACTAAGATATTAATTGATAATAGAGATAATTTACAAAAAATAATTAATATTATTGAAACTAAACTATGGTTAAAAAGTAGAACTACTATTACAATTGATGAAGATACTTTAATATTTAGATGTCCACTTTATTGGAGTAAAACAACAGCTTTAATATCAGCATTTACATTGATTATCAGATGTTATTTTAACTTCGATAAAGAATATAGTATTGAAAATTTAACTAATCATAAATGTATTATAGATGCTGATAATTATATGATACAATCTGTTATAGAATTTATTAATAATATTGGTAAATATACTTATGATAAAATTGATTATGATAAGTTAGAAATTAAATCAGCTAGTAATGTACATAATTTTGGAATACAAGGTTATTTAAGTAAAATAAAACAAAATGTTTAGTAAAATATTAACTAGTACAGAATTCTATTTATTTTATAATGGTGAATTAATTTATAAAAAGTGGTTAAAAACTAATCATAGTGAAACATTTCAAAATTATAAATTATGGGTAAATTAAAAATACTACATGTCTCTGATTCACATGGGTATCATGACTTATTAAATATCCCATATGACATAGATATGATTATTCATTCAGGGGATTTTAGTAATTTTTATGATTATAATAAGAATTTACCTGAATGTTTAGATTTCTTAGATTGGTATGGTAAGTTGGACGTAAAGTATAAGTTGTTAATAGCGGGAAATCACGACAGCGTACCAGCGATAAGTCCTGCATATTTTAGAGAAATATGTAATGAAAAGAATATTATATATCTAGAAAATGAATCTATAGAAATTGAAGGTATTAAAATATTTGGTACACCAATACAACCTACATTTGGTAATTGGTATTTTCAGAAAGCTCGTCATAAATTAGATGAATTTTGGAAAGTAATACCTGAGAATACAGATATACTTATTGTACACGGACCGCCTAAAGGAGTTCTAGACTTAAGTCGTAATAGAGATGGTATTCTAGAATATTGTGGTTGTAAAGCTCTTAGAAACCATATTATTAATAGATTAAATCTTAAATTTTGTTTATTTGGTCATATACATAACTATGAAGATATTATTAATGCTGGGACTATGAAATTGTCAATTAAAGATACTATATTTAGTAATGGTTCAGTAGTATGTGATGGTAAATTTGGACATTTAGTAAGTAATGGTAATATATTAGAATATGATAGATAATATAAATAAAATATTACCTTTTTTAAAGTTTGAATCTGAAGACGATTTTTATTATCTTCAGATTCTTCAACGTAAGAAAGAAAATCCTGAAATAGGTAGTAATAGTAGAGTTATAAAGAATTATTACATTACTTCAGAAGAATATTTATTAAAATATTATGATGAAATAAAAAAGCTTTGTGAAGTATTTAATGCTAGAGCTTCTATTAGATTAAATAAAAGAAGTTTTGAGAAAGTAGGATTTAAAACTATGACTAATCTTGCTAATACTATGATGAATAAAGAATATAAATTCTTAAAAGCATCATATGATAGAGCTTGTGGATTAGGTCATAATGATACTGAAAAAAAATGGATATTAGATATTGATGAAAAAGAAATATGTCCTTTGATAATACCTTTTATAAATGATAATATTGAACCGTTCGGAAATAAAATTTATAGAGCTTTAGAATCTAAATCAGGATTTCATCTTATAACTAAACCTTTTAATTTACAAGAATTTAGTAAAAAATATCCTGAAATTGAAGTTCATAAAGATAATCCAACAAATTTATATATACCATGAAGGATAAAATAGTAGAATCTGTAATACAACAATTTCAACAAAGATCTGAAGTAGGTATTAAAAAATATGGTACTACATTAGAAGATAATAATGATGATGATTTCTTACAACATCTTAAAGAAGAATTAATGGACGGTATATTGTATATAGAAAAACTACAGTCTATGAATAAAGGTGTTATGAGAAAATATTTACAATATAAAGATTTATTTAATCAAAAAGATAGACGAAGAATTTGAGTAAAATAGATAAAAGTTATCATGACCTTCTGAATGAAATACTTCAGAAGGGTTATTGGTATGATGATCCAAAACGTAAAGATGTTAAACGATTAGAAATTGGTAGTTATACATTTAAACATGATTTTAAAGATGGATTTCCAATATTAACAACTAAGAAAATTAATTATAATAATATTGTTACTGAATTATTATGGTTTTTAAAAGGTGATACTAATATTAAATATTTATTAGATAATAATTGTAATATATGGAATAAAGATGCATATAATTATTATATAGAATTATGTGTTAAAGAAAATTGGATACCTTATTTAGATTATAGTAAGTGGTTAGAAGAGGTTAAAAAAACACCTAATTGGTATGAGTCAGGAATCAAACATAGAAATGCGGGTGGTCAATTAGGACCTATATATGGACATCAATGGAGAAATTTTAATGATGTAGATCAAATATCAAATCTTATTACTAATCTTAAGGAACAACCATTAGCTACAGATCATATAGTTAATAGTTGGAATGCTTCAGATTTAAATAAAATGGCTTTACCACCGTGTCATTATGGATTTCAAATAATTGTAAGACCTTTGACTTGGAATGAACAAATTGATTTATATTGTAAAAAATTTAATAATAATTCATTAAAACAAATTATATTAAATGATCAAGGTATTAGAGACATTAATAAAAAACTTGAAAAAGTTGAAAAATTAGGTTTTGAATTACACTGGCAACAACGTTCTGTAGATACATTTCTCGGATTACCTTATAATATATCAAGTTATGCTACTTTAGCTTTAATTATAGAAAAATTAACTGGTTATAAAGCTTTAGGAATTCAAGGTGATTTAAAGAAAGTTCATTTATATGATAATAGTATTAATGCAGTTGAAGAACAGTTAAGTAGAGATATTAATAAATATAATGATGTTAAAATAGATTATTCAGATAATTTTAAAAATTTAAATAATTGTTTTACATGGGATGATATAACTTTAAATGAATTTATTAATTCTTTAGAACCTAAAGATATATTTTTAAAAGATTATGAATCATATTCACATCTTAAGGTAGAAATGTTAGAAAGACAATGAAAACAGTAGTAATGAAATTTCATAATGAAGAACTATATTATGAATTAATTGAACAAATTAAAATATCATTAGGTAAAGAGAAAGCTGTTGGTAAAATGAATATTGAATATGAAAGTGATGAAGAATTAGTTGTTAATATAATTGATAGAATATGAATAGAGAATCAATAGAATTATCTGAACATTATTTGAGATCTTTACTTGACGAAGATTATGAAGGATATATTGAAGATGAAGAGTTTGAATATGATTTTATTTCTGATGAAATAGATGATTATGATTTAGATAAATCATATGAAGATCATAAAGTTATTATTAAAAGAAATTTAGATAATAAATATTTTAAATTTGATTATTCAAGTTCATCTTATCATGATTTATTTTCAGATGGTATGGGGTGGGAAGGATTTCCTAAAAAAGCTTATGAAGTATTTCCTAAAACAATAACAAAAGTTATATATGAATAAAATAATAAATATTAAAAGTACTGTAATTAAAAATTTACAGTATGATGAAACTCGTAAAGATTTGAAAGTTAATTTTAATTCAGGTAAAGTATATGTATATACACCTGTATCTAATGAATTCTTTAATAAACTTAGTAAATCTACAAGTAAAGGTAAATTCTTTAATGAAAATATTAGAGATAATCAAGCATTAACTTGTTTAAAACTGATTAAATAATGGAAGAAAATAATAAATTTTTAGTAACTGGTGAAATTGATCATATATCTGGACATTTAAGATATGGTCATTTTGAAATGTATTTAACAGCAGAAGAACATCAAAAATTTGATACATTAACTAAACAAGAGCAAAAAGAATGGCTTAGAGAAGATGGTGAAATTATAATTGATGATTTTGAAGTAAATGATATTGGAGATATTACAGAAATAGATTATTAAATAAATGCAAAAACCCCCATATAACCTTAATTGGTCGTATGGGGGTTTTATTTTGACCCTTAAATTATTTTCCGAACGTTGAATTCAAACCATTATATAACTCCTGTGAAGTTACATCTAATTTACTTAATATTGGAAGTAATTTCTCATAACTTCTAACTATTTTTAAATCACCTTTACGTTTACCAGATTCATATTCATTATCCCAATTCCAAGGTGTAACTGTTTGACTAATTACATCCATAGATTGTTCTATGATTCTAAGTGATGGTATTGGAGATTTAGTAATCTTAGTTGCTTCACGAGGATCTCTAAATTGAGCTAATTCTGATTCTAATCGTCTTGATAAGAATGCAACTGACCATAGATAGCTATCATCATCTTCTCCTGCAGCTCCTGCAGCAAGTAATCCTACTAGAGGTAATATTGCTCCAGTAATAGATAATTCTACAACAGAACGTCTTATATTAGCTTTTTGAGTATCTGTAAGTTCATTCCAATTCTGTCTTAATATATCATACTTAAGTTGTTTTAATGCAGGATAAATTCCATTACGTAAGAATCTTATAGTTGATACATAATAACCTTCTTCATAGTCTTGTAATGATGCTGAATAAAACTTATCATCTTCATCTAATTCATTATATGATTTGAATGCTTTAGATATACCTCTATATCTTGCATAAGCTTGTGGTATTAAATATCTTCTAAACATTAATAACATTTTACCCCACCAATGACGATATGCTTCAGGTTGAAGATTACTGTCATAGTTACCCATTGTATCAAATAACTTTTTCTTTACAAATAATAGTATTTGAGATTTACCACCTTCATTTATTTTAGTAGTATAGTTTTTATCTGAATAAACAACTTTCTTATCTAATTCTAAATAACCTTGATCATTCTTAGATAACATATCTAATATAGAAGCAGCTTTATCTTGAGTAGTTACATTACCATCTTTATCAATGTAGTTATTAGACTTATCCATTACTTTAATAGAGTCTAATGTAGCCATTACCATTACAGATTGTAAGTAATGTTCGCCACCTTCATGCATAAATTGTAATGATCCAAAATCAGCAGTAGTTTTAGCAATACTATTTTTGATAAACTCTTGTTGTTTAACTGTAAATCCACCAAAAGTATCAAACATTTGATTAACCTGATTAACAAATGATTCTTTAATAGGTTTACTATAATCAGACATTATATTAGGTATATCTGAATTATACTTTTTATGAGCTTTTAATATAGCACCTTTAGTTAAATGATTACCTGCTACTTTCTCTAAGAATATTTGTGCTTGACCATTTAGTAAGTTAGCTGCTGCAGAAAATTTATTTAATGATAATCCTACAGAAGCAGTCCATCCATTAGCTGTTGAAATAAGCTTATTAACATCTACTCCAGCAATATTCGTATAATTAATATGAAATATATCATAAAGATTCTTATCTATCATATTAGTAATCATCTTATATTCATTAGATTGTACACCTCTTACAGTAGCATATTTTTCTCTAGTAGTAAATATATTTAATATTGGAACATTAGAACCTTTTTGAGTTAAATAATATTCTTTATTTTTAGCAACATTCTTAATAGCTTCAACTTTTAATTGAACAGATTGTTTTTCATTAAAGTTAATACCATTAATACGTTCTAATCTCATTATAGTAAATAAATCTAATGACTGTTGAGATGGACTTAAATCACCTCTATAATGTACTTTTAAGAAATTGACTGGATCACCTTTACTATCTAATCGTTTTTCTTCATAACCTATATCATCAGGTCTAATATTAAATAAATCTTCTTTAATATCTTTAAATATTTCACTGCTATTTCCTTCAAGGATTCGTTCTAAATAACTATTAGTTACAGATGGTAGATTATAAAATGTTATTCCTCTAAATGATTCTAATAAACTATTTCTACCTAATGTTTCAGTATTAACTGTAGTAATAATACTTTTAAATTTAGTTAATATAGATTGTTCAGTTTCAGATAATGTACCTTTATTTTTCCATTTATCTATAGGAATATAACCATTTAAAGTTTTAGTAGTGTTAGCTCTTAACCATTTAGTTAAAGCATCTTTAGATTTAATAAATTCTTGAGAATTCTTACCATGTTTAGCTAAATTATCATTTTTAATATTATTTAACTTACGATATTCTTCTCTAAATTTAATTGAATAATCACCTTTTAAGTAAGCTTTACCACTACTATCATAATCTAATATATTCTTATATAGTTCAGACGGTTTCTTATTACCTCGTTCCTTAACTAATTTATTAAATAATTCTTTTAATTCAAAATCAGATTGTCTAGTACGTTCAATAGTTCGTTCTCTAGCTTCTGTAAACATTTGCATAGTTATTTGAACTAATCTACTATTATTATTAATCCCATCTAAGAATGTAACTGCAGCAGAAGATATATCTGTACCAATACCATCTAATAAGTTATTAACATAAGCATTAACATCATCTGTAATAGTATCTTTATAAGTAGTATTCATCTCATTAGATACCCATTCAGATTGTGATTTATTAGTAATACCTCTATCTTTATACTCTTTATTAAGTTTATTTCTCCAATCAGTAGCAACTTGTGGAGTATATTTAATATTAGATAATTCTTTACGAAGTATTTGTGATAATTTAGAATTAAAATCTTCTTCTAATACAGCATGTTTACCAGATGCTTCAGTTATATCATCTTTAATAGTTTTAATATCTTCTATACCTATTTCAGCTATCTTATCATCTTCTAATGAAGATATAAGTTTACGTACATCATCAATTAAATCATATGAAGATAAATAACTTTTATATAATTCAATAGTTTCAAGACCATCTCCTTTAGTTAAATCAGTAGTAGCTAATCTATTAGATAAATCTGTAACTGTTTTAACCATTGATTTAACATATATTGAAATACCTTTCCATTGATTAATTTTATCAACTTTAGATATTTCACCAATTAATTCTTGAATATGTTTTTCAAATGCTTCACCTTTAGATTGATTATTCTTTTTAAAGGTTTTACTGCGTTTAAGTAATTGATCTAAATTATCTTTAGCTTTATTTAATGTATAAGTTAATCTATCTTCAACTGATTCTATCTTAGGTTTAAGTGGTTTCTCTTTACTAAATATATTAGATTGACCTTTAACACCTTTAAATGAAGTTTGATCTGATTCTACAACTCTAACTATTTCATTAATTAATTTAGTATAATTATTATTCTTAGCTAAACCAAATAATCTACGTACAGCATCTATTAATTTATTCCAAAATGATTTATCTATTAATTCAACTTCTCTTTGAAAATTTATATTAGAATATAATTCTGCAACAAATTCCATTGGATTAGTAAAACCATATGATAAATTACCATTACTATCAGGTTCAGCTAATTGAACAAACTTATTAAAATTATTATTAATTAGTTTATTAAATTCAATTTCTTCAAATGTAGTAGGATTAATTAAGGCTTTACCTGATTGACTATGTGCAACTTCATGTAAGAATACACTAATCATAGTTTCAGGAGTTTCAATAGATAATATATTTCTATCAATTTGAATACTATTGTTAGTATCAGTCCATTGCATTAATGCTGTAGGACTATCTAATTTATTAACAAATTGAATACTTACTCCAGATTTACCAACTAAATTTCTAGCTTTAGATATTAATTGTTTAGTATTATCACTTAAAGAATCATAATTATTAACTATATTATTTAATATTTCATCAGTAGTAATTTTACCTTGTTTATTACCAAATAATACAAAACTATTGATAGCTCTATAATCTACTTCTTTAACTATATTTTGATTATCTTCTTCAAACCATTCTAATTGTTCAGATTTGTTAGAAGTTAATTTATTAAAATCAATAGAAGTATTAGTATCTTGATTAACATCTTCAACTGTAGGAAATTTATCTAAACCATTAATATCTTGATATTTACTAATTCGCATTTCTAATAAGAGTGAAGGAAGCTTAGTAGCTTCCAACAACTCTATGAATGATTTTGAACTTGTGTTTACGCAGTTCTTCATTTATTTACATTTTTTAATATAGTCTTCGATATATTCTTGACCAAATTCATTTAACATACTATTATATAGTTCTTCAGTAATACCATTAGATTCAAATACTTCTTTATTGCTATTAAATAAATTTTCTTTAATTAATTCATTTCTAATTTTCATTAATAAATTAGGAAAATCTTTATTCCATCTCCCTTTATCTTCATTGTGAGTTAATATTGAATTACCAGTATTAATCAATGCTTTTAAAGCTTCAGGATTTTGTTCAAAAGATGTTTTAAGAACTCTTTCCATTTCATACAATGCATTTTCATTCCACTTTTTAGTATCTAATCCTTGAAATCTTCTGCTTAATTGTTTAATTTTAAATGGATTGTTTTTGTTTTTTATAATTTCATTAGCAACTATTTCATTATTTTTTATTACTCCTTCTAAGTTATTTTCTCCAAAAAGATTTTCTTCATATAAAGATTCTTTTAAATAATTCATTTTCTGTAATTGATAATATTCTTCTACTGAATTATATTTTTCATTTTGATAAACAAAAGGTCTAATTGCTAAATTTGATAAAATTGTATTTTGATTATTACCTGCCCAAATATTAATATTAGGATATACAATTTCTTTTATAGTAATAACTGCTTCATTATTATAATCTTGTCTATAGAAATGATCTCTAGGATATATTACAGCATTATTTAACTCATTATAGTAGTTAGTATCAATTAAATTAGTTAGTTCACTAGAAGCTTTTAAAATAAGTCCTTCAGTGTTATAATTAACTATTTTATTACCTTTTCTATCTCTAATATTAAGTGGTTTAATATCAACTAATTCACCATTAATATTAGGAGTAAATCTACTATATATAGCTCTAAGACTATTATCATATCCTAATAATTTATAATAAACATCTGTAGAAGTACCAGTACTAGGATCTTCTATTTGTCTAACAGTAAAATAATTAGCTTTACCTTTATCATTTAATTTAAATCCTTTATTAAGATTATTAAATGAAGATTTAGTATCTATTTTATAAGGTAAAGTAATTTTAACTAATTTCTTATTAAATATTTCAGACATAAACATTTGATCTATAAAATTATCAATATTACTATTCTGATTAGTATATTCATTAGATTGATCAATTATAAATCTATTAATCTTATTTTGTTGAAACCATTTATAAGGTATATAAGTATAAAATTGACTTATATTCATTGCAAATCCTGAAGTAAAATAACTATATTTAATTAAATCGTTTGCAAACTCTGGTTCATCAATTAATAAATCAGACCATGAATTAGTTAAATTCTCTTCAAATTCTATAGATTTTTTTCTATTACTTAATCCTACATATTCTAATTTACCTTCTCCAGGTCTAACAGATAGTTCATCTATTATACTATATAAACCTTTATTAGACTCTTTAAAAGCTTTAAATCGTTTAGGAAATTGACTTAATAGATTTCTACGTTCTTCAATAGATACTTGAAATGGTTGAAATCCTGACATTGTATAACTATAGAAATGTTTTTCTAATGTAGTACCTAAAGTTGGATCAATTAATATATCACCATTAATACTATGAGATATTTCATTAAATGTACTTTGAACTACTGGATTAGCAGATAAAAATAACTTAGGATTAGCTTGTACTATATCTAAAGTCTTTAATATAACATTATTATAATATTTACTAAACATACTTTCAGTACCATTAGGATTAGTAAATTTAGATTTAAATCCAGTTATAATATTACCTTTAAAATCTTCATCATAAGCAGATTGATCTTCTTTAAATATTATACTATCAACTAAGTTCTTAGCAATTTGTAACTGTGTTACATCTTTACCCATACCATTAACCATAAACTTAGAAGCATCAATATTAGTTTTAATAGCTTTAGAGGCATTTTGGTACCTTAAAAAGTCATTAAATACTTTAGCTTGAAATTCTACATTAGGATTAGATATATTCTTACGTATAGTTTCTAAACTATTATTTTCTATAATATTATATAAAGATGGAAAGAATATTTGTGAATGAGTATTAGTTAATAATTCAGTTACTTGTCTAATTTGATTAACTTCTGCAGGAGATAATGTTATACCACCTAAACCTAAAATATTAAGAATATTAGATTGTGTAAAGTTATTATTACCTTTCTTAACATCTTTAGCCCTATCTTGTTTAATATCTTTAGGAGTAAATAGTTTATCGTATAATACATTTAAATCAATATATTTATCTCTTAAACTTAAACTATCAGTTAATTGTTCTTTAACATACTCTTTTCTAAATTCATCTCTAGTATCTAATGATTGTAAAGATGATTTTTCATATTGTTCAGTAAAAGTAATATACTTAGATATAATAGGTTGTGCTAAGAATGCATTAACATAAAATGGATGTACACCTTTACGTAATAGTAAATTACCTGTATTCGTAGTCATACTTACCCAGTTACCTTCAGTTATATATGGATCTTTAGCTATATCAACAAATGCATTTAGAATTGCAGATAATGAATGAGATATTTTAATTTTTTTTAGACCCTGAATTGTAGATTCTTTATCAAAAGGTATATTATATTTCTTATAATCATCACTTTCTTTATGTATTTGTTCAGCAATAATTAGATAATAATTCATATCTTTATCATCTAATGATTCAGAATATTCTTCATCTAAATTAACGTTACCTTTATCGATATTAAAATTAGTAATACCTAAATCTCCTAATGTACCTAATACATAATCTATCAAAGCATTAGCTTCCTGACCAACACCAGCTTTACCTGCTAAGAAACTATATTTAACATCTATATCTGCTAATGGATCAAATAAACTTAAGTTAGATATAGGTTTTTGTTTAAATATACTTCTAATATCATTCTTAATATGATCAAAGTCAATAGGAGTCATTACTTCCTTAATAACTTGTTCATTAGTAAGAACAGCTTTATATAATTCTATTAATCTATTTTGTAAAGCACCTACAGTTTGTTCACTATCAGATACTTCATTATTGTAACTATCATATACTAGTTTACCATCTTCTAAATGATAAGTTGGAAACATCATATACATTTTATCAATC
>Ga0247815_10000422_pt1 | contig 33448 bp, 28 predicted proteins | sample UWRJL194509B1_FD_181014 | JGI IMG/M metagenome (GOLD analysis project Ga0247815, IMG submission 181014) | Plant litter microbial communities from Arlington Agricultural Research Station in Wisconsin, United States - UWRJ-L194-509B-1 | ecosystem: Environmental > Terrestrial > Plant litter >...
CCATTGCTTCATTTTTGAAGCGCTCAAAATCGAATGGTTCTTTATTTTTCATCGTGTCCTAAGTATCACTAAATTACTTATTTTAACTCTAAATTTTTAGAGTTGACACAGTTTACTTTACAGTCTCGTGACTGGTAAATTAATTGAATATCTCTTTTATAACCAACTTTTTCTATGATTGCACGACCAGAATTATCATATCCTCATGTACTTCCTTATTTTTAAATTCACCATCAAGGTAGTATTCACATTTGACTGTTACCTGCCCCACAACATTTTTGATTACAGTCATGCTTGGCCCACCACTGTTTAAAACAACAACATCTCCTACTTTAAATTTTCGTTCTTTATTCATTTCGCAAAAATAGTATTATTACTTATGAATGGGCTTTAAATATTTTACTGTTATTTATAGGGGAACTGTGGATTTGTAATAGGTGTAATTATGAAAAGGTTTATATCTATATAAAGGGACACTAAATTAAAAGGTCTATACCCTGATAAATTACTGTCTCATTTATATATTAATAACTAAATCTATTTCCTCCATCAATCTTGCCGTTTCTGTCAGAGCCACTATTATTTTTTGGTAATGTAATATATCTTCAAATTCTAGCGTTCTTCCTTTTCGATCCTTCAACCATTTTTGCGCTGGCTGATAGCCACCAATATAGAAGTTCCAAGCTACTTCAGGTACATTGTCAAAATATTGATTATCATTTATATAAACTTTTTTTAGTTCAAATCTCGGACTAACAATCAGATTATCACCATCTATTCCGTACTCTGTAATATATCGTGTTGTTTCTGCCGCTTGTAATAAGTGAATTAACCTTAATTGCTTTCCTAAACTGATCAATGATGTGAATTCATCAGCATTGTTAGGATATGGAATACGTGGAAAATCTATTTTCAAAAATTCTTTGTATATCTCCCTATATTTTTTGCTGTGCAACACCGCATATATATAGTCTAAAATATCTACCGGATAAAAGCTGATTTGATCAGGCGAATTATTTAGACCTTCACTATCAGGATTAAATTTCAATGATAAACTGTTACTTATGATAGAAATAATTTCCGCATTTAAATTGGGGATCTTTTTCTGCTTGCCCTCAAAAGCGGTTTGCAAAGAGTCTGTAGGATAAAGCCACAAAGGAAATAATACACCTCCTCCACGATAATACATATTAAAGTCGATAATTTTATCAGTAATAAACGCTAAGTTCCACGGCATTGAACCTACAACTTGCCCTTGCCTACCGATAATTAGACCTATATTGACATTGTCTGTAAAATGTGTCATTACCTTTTCTCTAGCTCTTTCCACTATTTTAGTGTCGTAATAGATAAACTTATTTTCAAATGGTCTATAGGCGTATTCCTTAATTAGAGATTCATCTACGGCTATAGAGAGTTTATGCTTTACATTAGCAATCAATACACTTGGATGCTCATTTATCAATATCGCATCCTTAGCGGTTACCACCCCAACATTATTCACAGGAAATAAATCATTAATTTTAAACCCCTTTTCATATTTTTCCTGTACTTCAAAATCTTTTTTAACCATAAAATACATTGGAGCAGTATTCGGAATTAATTTGAAATCTACTGATGATAAAGTATTATGATTTAGAAAGTTATATTTATACTCCCTCTTACCAAAGAGATCACTATGCAATACCTTAGCCAATTCATCTTTTTCTTTAATACCAGACTTTATAAAAATGTTAAGACTAACTCCCTGCATAATGTCAAAAACATTTGCATCAATCGAACCATCTGGTGACACCTCCTTCTTTTTGCTATTCCCGTGTAAATCGATGATGTAGATCTTATCATAAGTTTTTAATAGATTCCATCGCATACCTCTAAATGTAGGATTATCTAAAAAACCATGAGGATTTATAAAAGCTAAAATTCCACTTCCATTTTTTTCAATAAAATGCTGTCCAAACCGAAGGAACTTAACATAATCATCATTGATCCATTTCGGATTTCTTTCTTTTAGCTTTACCTTCCCACCAGGTTCCTTTTTATAATCTTCCATCAACGCCATGATCCAATCGCTTTTGTTTGCGCTTTCACCACTATATGGTGGATTACCCATGATGACCATTACTGGCGTATCACGTTTGATTGCATTTGCTTGGTCTGCTTCATCACTTAGCCAGGAACTGAATAAAGTACCAGAATCAGGATGAGATTCCTCTAAGCTATTAGTTAGAAAAATTTTAAAACGTTGGTCGGTTGTCGCTTTGTAGCCAGTCTCAGTAAGTAACATATCCATCTTCAAATGAGCCATAGCGTAACTAGCCATTAGTAATTCAAACCCATTTAATCTAGGAATCAAATGTTGATTAACGTATTTACTCCATATGCCTTGTTGACCCTCAAACTTTTTATAAATATGCTTAACTACTTCAGCTAAAAATGTACCTGTACCGGTTGCAGGATCTAATATTTGCACTTTATGAACCTCTTGTTCATATTCCCTTAAGCCAGCAGTAAATCTTTTATCATGTGTAGGCACTTTTAATTTAATTTTGGTTTTACTAGTATCGGCTAAACCTTGTGGTAAATTAAATTCATCTCTAAGTATGTCGTCAACTGCTCGAACTATAAAATTAACCACTGGCTGTGGTGTATACCAAACTCCTCTGGCTTTCCTAAGAGCAGGGTTGTATGCCGCAAGAAAGGTTTCATAAAAGTGCACCACTGGGTCTTCTTGCTTTGTACTTCTTCCGAAGTTCTTCATGATTTTAGCAACATCACTCGCTAAGAATATACTGATAAGCTCCTCAACAATCCATAACAATCTGCTGTCTAAATCGTAACCAGCGATATCTTGGAATAACTTCCTAAGGAATGGATTACTTTTAGGAATTAAATTGGCTGCTTCTTGCCTGCTAAAATCCTCCAAGGTAGGGTCATGGTATCGAGCAGCAAATAATCCGTATGCGATTGTCTGGGAATATATATCAGCAAATCCCTGATTAGTTATGTCATGGATTAACATCCCTTTAAAAGAAAGCATCTGCTTCTTTAAATTACTGATTGTCTCATTCTCATCATCACTGTCCAACGATTTCAAAATCACATCAGCCATCAAACGTGCTTTACCAGCCATCATTTCAGCTAATCGGGTAGGTGATTTAATAGACTGTGTGACGGTTAAAACAAAGTTCTTAATTAATGATTCGAATGTTGCAAAATTATCAGGTAGAGGAACTATGCTACCATGTTCAATCTTAGCTAATGACACACTTGTTATAAATGTACCTTCTTTATAAAAATTAAACTGTAAATAATCTGTAAATATTAGATTAGTTAAACCAGCTTTATATCGTTCAAACTGCTCTTTAAGGCTTTTACTATTTAGGTCAACTCCAATATCTTTAGCTTCTATATATCCTACTGGTATGTCTTTACGGCTTAATAAATAATCAGGGGCACCGCAGGAAATGTGTGCTGGTTCATTAGTTACGAGAATATCTGGTAATAAAGTCATCAATAGGTTTTGTAAATCACCCCTATATGTATGTTCTCTTGATATTCCTGTCTTGAACCTTATGCTAATTATTTCGAGATACTTTTGAATATTCATAATACAAGTTAGGTTTGACGTGACTACGCATCGTCAAAGCACATAAGAAATTAATAGTTACAAAAGTAAATTACCATTACCTAGTATAATAATATGTACTTGCAGCAATAGAAGAGTATTTTTCACTTGACACATATTATTAAGCTTGTTCTTCAATATCATTTTTGGAATTTCCACGTTCTTAACTTAGCATACACTTTGAATACGGGGTCTGTAAATCTATAATATTGTTCTCTCAATTTGGTAAGGACTGCCAAGCTATTATCTTGAGGTTGTGTAAGCTCTTTCATAAGTTGAGAAGGATTACTTACACCAAGTTCTCTTGCATTCGAATAAACACTTTCAGTAAAAATTTCATCTGAATTTTCCTCGGCAAAAAATTTCAACAGTAATTCTCTTTGAGGCGACTCTTTAACCGCTGAATGGTAAATCTCCTCGTAAATTGTATTTAGTCGTCCCTTAGATATCTCACCTTTAATCTGAAGTATGTCTGACTCTGAAATGGTGGATTGGCCGGTATCAAAAGCTTTGATAAAAGACTGCTTGCCGAGTAGATGAACAAAATACGGAAACCCCTCAGAGCTTTGCGTAATCTCAACTGCCGCCTTGTCAGTGAATGTAATTTTATTTTCGACATGGTGTTCAGCTCTTTTCAAAATGCCTATCATTTCATCGGTTGGCATTTTGTCAATATGTACCGGATGTAATTGTCGTCCAATCGAAGTATGACTTTCTACTAATTCCGTAACTGTATTAGCAATCCCGGAAATTGCGAACTTTACATAATCGTTCGAACAAGTTTTAACCAAAGAAGCAAAGCCATTTTTATCCTTAAGAATATCAAATTCATCAATGACTATTAACAGACCTGACTTATTGAGATTGTCCTTCTGAACCGAATTTAACAGCTGTTTAAATTGTTGAATTAAGTCATCGGTCAAGGTGGCCTTATAGGAATATTCAGTTTCTAAACCACCCTCAATTTTAACACCAAATAATCCTGCAGAACCTCCAGCTTTGAACTTCTCCTTTATACTTTCTACTTTCCTATCGCCTGCTGACGTAAATGATAATAAGCCTTCACTATCGTTATCCCCAAAAATAATCCTCTTAATTACGTCTGAAACATTTTCTGTATACACGTCGCAAGAAACGGTGACAGTAAGAAAATCAAATCCCTTTTTTGGTACGAATCTTTCAATTCCTAATTTTCTAGCCAATCTGTTATCACCATTTGAAATCAACTTTAATTGCTTTACAATTGAGGATTTCCCTACTCCTCTTAAACCATGGATAGCAATAAACGATCCTCCTTCAGATAGTGCTAGAATTAAACTTTTGATTTCATTGGTTCGTCCAACAAAAAACTCAGGATTAGAAATCTCTTGAGAAGGAAAAAACGCTGTCTGAATTTTACTTATGTCCATTGAGAAATAATATGATTAGATATAGATTTATAAAATCGTACTAAAATACAGTAAAATACACCATTTTTACAAGAAGGTACATTGAAATGTTAACTTGTATAAACAATTACCTGAACTGTTAACTATTGCATAACGAACTGAAATACTCAATCTTTACATGGACTTATTACACCACTTGTCATTTTTACTGACAAGCGACCTCGCGGATCAAATATGCAGCTTAAATAAATTTTGCATAAATATATTACCTTTAGCTAATTAAGTTTAACTTAAAGACGGTGACGCTGAAAGGCTTGTAATTCGGTCTCAATTCCTTCAACAGACTTCCCATTAATTCATTTATCCGGTATCGCTTTTCCATTAACTATAAGAGCAATAAAAAGCTTTTCTATCGAGGTAAATTTTTCCGGTGTCGTAATTATTGTAGCTAAAACACATTAGGGCGTTTCTTTTGTTAGCTCTGTCCCAGAATAGGCGCTTTTAAAATTTGGTAACGAAGTTAGTAAACGAGTTGTAATTCCCTCAGATATACCATTAACAGCATTCAATATGTTAGTGTTCATTCTCCAAGCAGGGTTTACCGTCTTGTCATCTTTGGTGCGTGGTGTACCACTGTCATGTAGAATTGCATAGCTCGACCCAAAATGCTTCAATATTTTGATCAATGATACAATAGTTGCCTTTCCGCAAGTACGAATTATTCCCTAATTTGCTATCTACTATTGGTCTTTGAATACGGAAAACCGTAAAGAATTTAAATATCTGCTCACCGCCTGCGAACTGAACGAAGGTGTCAAAGGAGAAGCACGCTAGTGCGATTTTGACTATGTGCTTACACGAGCAGCAGAAGCATGATAGCTGTGAAGCCTGAGAGATAGCGTAGGTGAGCAAAACTAGGAAAGCTTCTGGATTATGACCATGAACGTAGAGAATGTTATAATACAGCAGGTGCTTTCACGAGCAATCCGCTTGCTTTAGCAGAATACATGACAGAATAACAGTGATGGAGTGAAGCCAGGCTGATTAAGCCTAGCTGAAAGACGGAACATTCTGGCGTATATTCTGCAAGCTTAGTCATTGCGGAGTACCTATTTTCCTAGCACTGGCTTTGATAATACCACAGACTTACTGTTAGAACGAATGGTCCACAGGATCTGACGTGGTTAGCTGTAACCTTAGTTCAACCACGGAATGAAGACTAAAACTCCCCATTCATCCGTGTAAGCCACAAATGGAGGGATGGGGAGGCTTTAGAATGGAGTTTCATCTAAATCAATAATGTATAAACTTCAGTAGAACACTTTATATATAGAAAGAATTTCTTAAATTACTGAGATCAGAAACAATACCAAAGTTTCTGTTTCACAGCAACTTAATATTATCGCCATGGATAAATACATATTGTATACCGGATTAATAGATGGTCAATATAAAAATGTAGAGATCTATCCTATAGAGTCCATTCCCAATACATATTTAATCCACTGGGATGGCTTTGAGGTTGGAAAGATCAATAAAATGGATAGCAAGTGGTACAGTAATTCTATTCCACTAATAAATGTAGTAAATGAACTAGGCTTGTATATTGATCAACAGAAGGTATTGTGATCATTTTAATAAGGTGCTTAGCGCCTTTCCCATAGATTCAATTTTAATATTTGAGTATGCACCATAATTTCCATAATGGGGAATAGTATAAACTTTACGACCATTTAATAGGCCTTCTGTAATATTATTGCCAATTCTAGTTACGTCTGTGACTGAACACTTCTTTAAATTATTATCATCGCTGGTGATAAAAAGAACGTGTTTGGGGTTGAGAACGTCAATGAATTCTATCGTTTTGCTAATACAGTAAGCCTTTGCTTTGCTATTAACAGAGTTTAAGTCCGCCTCTTTTGGGGTATTAAAATAAACCATATTCATCATGACGGAATTATCTAAGATATTATTAAACCCGTTCTCAGCAGAGAATAACTTTGCGAATTTATTACGCATTACGTCGTTACCCTTCATTTTATCATCAATTTCCCATTGGGGCTTAGTTGTTAAAGTATTTACGTCAAAAGCTAGATCCGAAGCTGATCTTTTAGGGATACCTTTTTCTTTCAGTATTGAACTGTAGGATCTGCCACCGCCCGGATTAATACCTATAATAAGTAAATCAGGATTATAAGTCTCTATTGGTGTCTGGAATGCGTAGAAGTCTAAATCGTTTTGTAACGCAAAGTTGTGGCAGTCATAGCTAACTTCCTCTAACCATTTGTTTCTTTTGATAATGTAATCTGTTTGAGTCATGAATTGTTTAATTATAAAATGATTTGAATTTAGCAAATTAATATCAGATAAGACAACTATTATCACTGTGAGATAAGTAAGATTTACTGTTTGTATTCTAAACACAGCTGGAAGCCTATAACCTGCCTTTCTCCCCTTAAGCCGCAGACGCGGGGAAAAGGCAGGTGTTTAGGATGATAATACTTCGATTTTAAAAAGGATAACCGGTATGGTTACCCTTTGGTAGTGAATTATCTAAGGTTGCGGTTATATAATACACCGCTCCGGTGATTATAAATAACAGATAATCCACCATAGTAATTTGAATCTCTTCATTTCTAAAATAAGTTGGTAAACAAAAAGAGCCACATTTATGCGGCTCTATTATTATTGTATGATCTATCATTATTTGTTCTGTACTGGAAACCAATAAGAAAATCAAATCTCCATTTGATCTGGTACAGTTAGGATTTTATTGATGTAGTCAGCTAACTGTTGGACTGTTTCAACGCCTTCATTTTTCCAATCTCCGTAATTAACCTGATTAGCGACTATCATATAGTGATTAATCAATTTGTTTATCAGATTATCTGTATCTATTACCACCCCAGATACCATTGATTCAGAATAATCAATTATGCTAAATCTCCGACTATCTAATAGTACTGGTGCTAATTCAAACTTAATGTACAAATCTCCACTAGTTCGACCTTTGCCTTCCAACATTACTCCGTTAATCTGCTTCCCATGAGCCATCAAAGAATTTTACATCATCTATAAATACCCTGTTTAATCCCTGTTCTCTGGCTTTTGATAGCATGATTAACGATAAGAGGTCTGTTTCCGGCTTGACATACTTGTCTAATCCCACAATAACGACGTCAAAGAAGCCTTTCAATGTTGGATTGTCTAAATCATTTATTAATGCTATTAAGTTATTTACGTTTAACCTACTGGAGAAGTAAAAGGCAGCACAATATGGTTATATTAGGATATTATCTAGCTGTTGCAAATATGGGCGAAGATAGAAATCTAACATTTGGTTATTTTACGGGAAACCGTAATGAACTTAATATCTGCACCAAGATGATAGGTACCGACCGGATTATAACAGTAAAGATTGTACGTTATAAGGTCATAGAAACAAGATAGGCAAAGACAAAGCAATTAAGATGTAGTATCTATATAAGTTTAAAAGTGCCTTCGTACCTCTCCCAATCCTGATATGAGTACATTAGTATATTTACTTTGATTGACCTTTTTGTAATCACCATCACAGTTTAATAAGATTCTCCTGTATTTCTGGATTGTTGTATCATACACTAGTAAACTATTTGGGAAATCGCCAGCATCATTTCGTACCATTCCGTGATCTTCAATAGTGGAATCCATTAGATCCTTAATTACAACATCTGAAATAACAATTTTCCTTCTTAAGAATTTAGTAAATGGTAACTGTACTACTGATAATTCTAAGTTTTGAAATAACAGCTCCGATTCGATTATATCATGCTTAATAAAGTTCCAGTTCTCCGGCATTTTATATTTGTAAGTTATGCCAGCAGGATCAACATAGAATCCATAATGTTTACGTCCCCATGCTAAACTATAGAACTCGCTTTGGTATAAGTAAGGAGTGTTTTCTATGCTAAAGATGTTTTCTGGTGTAGGACCTAAAAGCATTCTTCGATATCTATACAGAATGATAAATACGATTAATAGTATGATTAAGTAAATTATTATAGGCATATCTATATACTTTTATGCCATCTTCTCAAGATAGATTGCCCTTTTAAATATAAGGAAGCCTCATCACAGAATTCATATTTATAGTTTACGGTTTCATCCCAATGCTTGGTAGCAATAAACTCAGCCATAGCACAGGTATCGCCTCCAGAGAAAATGAAATATGTTATTGAATGAATTGCCGCACCGAAATCACTTTGACTTGGATCTGTTCTTTGCTGTAATGAAAGGGTATTTAGCTGCTTAATGCTATTAGCTTTTAATACCTTTTGTTGTATTGTATCAAATTTAGCTTGTCCATGATTTTTTACGTACTTATTTTTATAGCGGGTATAAAGATAATCAAATGTATCTGCCATCTTAAAATGTACTATTTAACCTAGTTGCAGCAAATCCTGTAATCTCTTCTAAGCTTTTAGAATATTTATTTACAGAATATGCTATTACAGAAATCTCTTCAGCCTGTTGACCCCAAATAACATAATCAATACGATATTTTATAAAATCAGTGAATGGTTTGAACTTTTTAAGAGCTTCATCGAATTTTTCAGCCTGTGTCCTTGTAGTACTATTTAATTGATTGTTGCTAACCTTAAATGCGGCAATTAATGCATTGAATTCATTATAAAGAAATTTAGCTGCATGATCTGCCATAATTTGATCTGCACTTGAAAGTTGGTCTTTCCTTACGAGAATCATATTATAAATGACCAATAATTCATCACTATCTAAAGATGGGTATAACATTTCCATCTGTGATGGATGCATTACTGTTTCATTTTTATAATTTAAAACGAACTTAGCAAATTCAAGTTTGTTATTTTCGGTCATTGCAACCAAAACAGCAACTGCATCTGTAAGTGAATACTGTTTAGTATCTGCCAGGAACTTATCATCAACTTGAAGAACTCTTAACATTGCTTCTGCACCGAAGGATTGTGGATTACGGAGATTTGAAGAGCATTGGTACATAATGCGTAAAACTGCTTTTTTTTCTAAAGTATTAAACATGATATAAGTTCTTATTGCCAGCGTCCACATGGCGATTTATAAACACAATAAGCGCAGGACTGTAACCAATACCTGAACTGGGAGCCCTGAGAAGCTCGTGCAACAGATAGGGTCACGCCCTACGCTTATAGCGTAAGACGTTAATCTAATCTGTTCTTTGTTGCACATTTGAAGTTTCTCAGGTTTCCAGTTGCAAGAACATTAGCTAACGCTTATATCTTGATAGTAAAAATGGTAGTATTCTTTTAATTTGCTGGTTTCATTCTCCGTTTTTATTTATCGTAAAGATATAAAGAAGAATGAAACCATATGCAAATCAGCAATGTATTTTAAGAAGGAACCTTTTCTTCCGTATGTACTGTCACATAATCCAGTTCCTGGCTGAATAATCTATTTATAAAGAAAGGCTGGATGTCCGTTGCGCAGTGATCGATCCTGATACAGTTCTCTATATTAATACTTCCCACTGTAGAATTTGTAGTGTTAAATACCACACGTAGCATCCGGTTGAACAGCTTATCTCCAAATCTGGTTAGAGCATCTTCATCGTAAGATACATAAATCATCCAGTATCCAAATCTATTGCGGGTAAGCGTAAAGTTGTGGAATGAACTTAAGTATTCATGTATAAGGTTAGTAGGTTTACCAGAGTTGCGGTGATCAACACTTACACTCATCCGGTATTTAAGGCTGTCAAATGCGGTTAATAGTTCTCTGGTTTGTTTTACGATACTGTGGTACGCTTCTTCAACGTCCAGGTTCCTTTGTTCAAGGTTTGCTTCTAATACCACTTCAGTGGCTTCTTTAATAACTGTCATTTGATCTTCTTCTGAGTTTGTAAGGATTTGGCTTGGATTGATTGTTTTGGATTGAGTTTGTTGTTGATTCTGGTTGTGATTTTGTGACTTTTTAGCCATAGCGAGGTAATGCTCTGTTTATCCGAGCTTGATTTTAAAGGGTTTTAATGGATTATTTATGATTGTGGTAGTGGTATTGTTCTGGAGGAATTGGTTTGAATAGAGCTGTTCATTCCGTTGGGCGGAATTTGTCGTACAGGTCTATGCTATTTGGGATGCAGATTCCGTTTATTGCTTCGTTTACTTTTAGAAAAGAAAGACTGCGATATTGATACGGTTGCTGTGCGGTATACAGAAAAGGTTTCCTGTATATTATTTCATTCCCCACTAACAAGATGTGGGGGTATTGCGTAATCTAGGCTTGGAGTGCTTATAGTAAAAATTATAAAAAAATATTTTTAAATAAGAAAAGCACCGCTATTTGGCGGTGCTCTTTGGATTGTACTTTCCTATCACAATGGACACTTTGTATTTTAGGGGTATAAAGAGGAGCTTTTTATATAAAAGTGTCCATCGCTAATAAGGATTATCTTTAAATTTTAAAATCCTGTAACCTCTGATTTCCTTACCATTTGCTTCTTTTCGTATTAGAACCCTGTTTTTAGTGTCAGATAAATGTGCAAACTTCCTAAGGTAACCCACCGTTGGTTTTGTCCCATGTATCTTATTTATTTTCAAACCAGCTTTTAAAATACTTTCTATCTGTATTGTTTCATATGCTGTACCAACTTTAAATTTTCTATGAACATAAGTCATCATTCCGAAAAAATCCTGTTTGCTACTATTATTTCTGAGGGCACTTTCTATAGCGGTGATATCAAATTGTAGTTTCCAGGCATTATCAATGCCATATTTATTGATAGGAATCATCTGATCAGCAAAGTCAAACTGCAATGTTGTTAATTCCATGTTATAAGAGAAATCTGTAAGTTCATGCTTAGATTTGTGAAGTTCAATAAGCTTCTCTGTCAGTATCTTTTTTAGATTTTTTAAAGGCAGATTCTTAGGTCTAACCTTCAGCCGATCTTTATCTGTGTAAGAGTAAACCTCTGCTATAGGTTCAGTATCTAGCTGAAAATGTTTAGAACCGGCATATGCTTGAACGATGTTTTTATAACATTGGTAATCTCCGTTTACACGTTCATCATTAATCATATTATCCACCATGTAATAGTTTCTATCGCGTGTATTTGGATATAAGAATTTTGCATAGTCGATTCTAGCCAGCATTTGCCTTAACGTATCTTTAGCGGTACTAGAAGTAGATGAGGCAAAATATCGGTCAATTACCTTATACACAATGTGGCATTCTTTCAAATAGCTGAGAACCTCTTCTCTATTCATCGATGTTAATTCCTCATTCAAATTTGTTATATGTATGATTTCTCGTTTTATAATCTGACCAAGGGGTTGTCTGAATCTTCCTTGAATCTGCACCGCCTCTGTTAATGCATCTATTTTAGAATGTAGTGCGAAAATCACGTCAGTAACCATAATGATTGTTGGATCGCATTGAAACATTTCATAGTCGATATCAACCGCTGAAAAGAACCTGCTGGTAAAGAAGCTGAATTTCTTAAATGCTTTGATTTTTGTACTTACGTTTTTAAAGCCGTTTAATCGAAGTTTCTTACTACTATCCTTTGAACAAAAAACCATGCTATCTGCTTCTATCTTGTTTTTCTTTATGTAATCAGCTATGTTGTCTGTTGTATTAAAGAATATAAAGTAGTTATCCCTAGGGTTTTTTTTTATAAATCCGTTTAATGATGTAAATACGTTGTTAGTAACTCTTAATTGCAGTGGCTGGGAATATTTGAAACTGGGAACGATCTTTACGATCTTGAATTGTTGTTGAGTAAAGCGTGGATCACTCGGCAGTATTGGAGTGGCGGAAACAAACGCTTTATTATTAAACATGAAAAAGTCGTCGGTTGGGAGAGTAATATCAGCCCGATAATGAACGTCTTGAATGATCTTCTCGCATTCGTCAAATAATAGGAAGAAGTCAGTATATAGATCAAAGTCAGTATCTGCAACTGCATCCTTGATCTTATAAAATGATTCAGGTGTAACCATTAATTTTTTATACTGAACGGCACTTGCCAAATATTCTGTAACCATCTCTGTACTAACTCCTTCAATGATTCCAAATATATTCTTATTCTTTGCACACTTGCCAGTTATAACAGGAACATTCATTTCCACAATTATACTGTGTCTGGAATATCTCAGCTCACATTCTGTAGCTCCCAGTCCTGGTAATTCCTTAAAAATAAAACTATCGGTGGGAAGTCCCTGGGTTTTGAAGGGTTCTATATCGCCTAAATACTGATCTCTGTCAATATTATATTCTTCTATTATCATATCCTCATTTTTAAAATTAGCGCACAGAATCTTCCGTACGCTATTAGTGATTTGCTTGTGTTTTGTTAAGCGTTTATTGGTTTACGACCTCTGGGAATAGTTCGGTATAGAAATCGTCAAAGAGAATATGATGACAATCAGATAATGTTATGATAAATGCTAATTCGGCAAAAGTAGGCACTGAGAATTCGAAATTACCCTGAGCGCCAATAGTAGTGATTTCAAAGATGTCCTTTCCAAATTCGTCTATTCCATCGATGCCACCAACTAATACCTTGTCCCCATTTAACAGGGCGTCAAATAAATATTTTAGTTTTGCAAACTGTGTTGTATTACAATCGTTTAAATTTTTCTTCACCAATTCTTTTATTAACCATCCGCCTTCTCTCGATTTGCTAATAAATATTGTATGACCATTCAGTTTCTTGTCAAGATCTTGTTTTAATGCAGTAGGCTCTATATTATTCATGCCGGATGAGTCTGAGCCACTCGTCATTGAGTTAATCTTTAATAATGGTAACAATCTTTCTTGTTCCTCTCTGATTGCGTCAATTGTTGGTTTGTTATTTTTGTCTTGAGTCATAATAAGTTGCTTGTTTAAGGGCAATAGCTTTCCCTGCACGATTAAATCGTGTTTGTGAAATATTAAATAATTTTGAAATTAGAGAGGAGCGGATGCTCCTCTCATTAGTAAATGCCTAAGCTTCGGTGTTTAGGTCAAATCCAGCTTCGAGTAGCAATTCCTCAAGGGAATAGCCATTTTGAAAATCACCTAACTGGTAATCCTGAATAAGTCGCAGGATATCTTCATCACATACAATCCTAATGTTTTGTAATGCGTTGGGCAATTGAAATTTTAGCCAAGTGACCATTTCACCTGTTTGGTGATCATACTTCATCCTCACCACTTGGTTAATTGGAAAGTTCTTACCCATATAGTTAAATAATAGCTCAAACTTTTCAAGGTCGTTTGCTTGAAGACGATTCACAAAGTCTTTGAAGTCTTCTTTGGTTTTGTAACCATCAATATTGTTCTCTTTGAAGAACACGTTAGCATTTGCTACTTCAGTAGCTTCTTGATTTGGGTGTAGACGTACAAATAAATTTGACATTGTATTAAGGGTTTAATTGTTAACAGAACAACCATTGTCCTGCTTTCTGATACAAGTATCGCCTTATGTCTTTTGACGCAGATTTCTAGTTTTTAAAAATTACTGTATCACCTTAAACCACTGATTGTGAGCGAATTTAATATTTGTTTCATTTTCAACTTTTATAAATTCAATGAAGGCTTCATCCATATCAGCAAGATCTTTTCTAAAATATGTACGAATATATTTTGCCTTATCTCGAGGTGTTTCATTCTTGCTTTCCTGTACTGGATCAATTAGGTTGAACAAGCAAAGTACTGAGTGAATAAAGACACCTTGTTGTTCCGTTATCATAATATCACCTTGATTCCATGTCATTTCCCCTTTTATGTAATTCAAAACAGTTTGACACACTAGCTTACAAAATAACCATTGTGCCCTAAAATCTCTAAATGGAAGTGCCATTCTATCAATAGATTTTTGCAATTGTGTAGACGAGTACTCTGTAAATTCTTTACTTTTAAAATTATAGAAGTGGTATTCCGGCTTCGACAATTCTTTGATCCTATTATTGGCCATAAGTCTTATTACTTCTAGCTTTTCAGTATCATCACTAAATTCAACCTGCATGCCTTCCACATTGTACCTTTTTAACTTGCCCTGTTCAATAGGTTTTAGCTCAGTAAGTGTTAATTGCCCACTTACATCATTTACTTTATTCTGTTCTAAGATTGTCACTAAGACCTTCAATTCCTCTAATTGCTTTATCACATGCGAATGAAGGTTAATATTAGTTCCTTTTGTCTCATCTAGAACATAATATGTTTTATAATAGCCCCATTCCAATTCTATGAGGTTCTTAACCATTGCTAAAATATTATTATCATGCCCTTCCTCTGGTAAATTAGTATCTGCAATATCTGCATAGTGGTAGTCAGGAAGAAATATTTGCTCTCCATCTATCTCTCGATATGAAAACTTGAGAGGTATAATAGTAATGTACTCTATTTTTGTTTTATCATTTAAATACACTGCTGATGCTGGGTGATATTTAATTATAGTGTTTAGATCTGCGGTAAGTGTAACGTCTCTTAAAATGGATAGTATTTCTGTCATTTATTTTTTCTTTAATAAGAGATAGGGTCAATCTTAATTTCTAAGAACATTCTAAGTTCTTCCATAAATACGTCCGCCATTTCTTTATTACATGGGGTTCCTGGCATCGGAAAAACAAATACTTTGGAATGGAAATAGTCCTCCAATATTGGGTTGAACCCATAACTTGATTTTGTCTGCAAATTGAAATTATGTTTTAAAATATTATCTAATACTCTTTTATATACAAAGATTATAACCCTTGGTCGGAAGGTATTGATATTTCCCATTATTCTCTTAATTCCTATAATATATTCTTCATCAGATGGCTCATTGCCATAATTTCGTGGAATCTTTACTATATCTGTTATTCCGTAATTATTAAAAAGCAAATGTTCGTCAGCATGTTCTCCTTTAGGCACATGCAAGATTCCATATTCCTGTAATTTATTCCAAAACATTTTGCCTTGCTTACCTTGAAAATAATGACCTACTTGAACGCTAAGTAATGCAGGAGTTTTAGCTATAAATAAAATTTCTAACGTCCCACTATCGGGTAATATATCCCTTAAGGTGCTGTACTCCTTGTTATCAACGGTAATTACTGTTCTATAATTGGCCATGTGTCTTAAAAACTTATATGAAATATAATTTATGATTCTGTTTCAGTAATATTATAAATAAAAAGCGGAACGAGGTTTAATTCATTCCGCTGTAATCAATCTTTACATTTTATCCATTACGCCTTTTAATATCTGAGCATGGTCCTCATTACTCTTCCTTAGATACCTTAAAAATGCTGCTTCTGTTTTATGAGTAGTAATTGCCATGATAGTATTATTTGGTACCAGGCCATATAAGTTAGTAGCGAAAGACCTTCTTGCTGTATGCGTGCTTACTAGTTGCCACTTTTCCACCTGTAATATTCTCTTTTTTCCATTTACGAATTCGACCTTAGTTTCGCTAGAAGTGATTCCTGCCATTTTACAGATTACTTTCAGTTGCCTATTCATATATTGATTAGCGTATCCATTAGGAACATCATTAGAGTATTTACTTAGGATAGAGCCGACTATTTTATTTATAGGAATTACCGCTGAAGAGCTTGTTTTACTTGTCTTGATCCTAATATAACCTTCTTTAATATGGTTTTCATGTAGTCGATTGAAATCACTAAAACGCAGACCAGTCCATGCGCCAATTAAGAATAGATCTCGTATCCGATCCAACTCTAACTTGCTAGATAAATCGATATCGTGGATTGCTTTTAATTCAGTGCGGGTAAGGTATATTGTTTCTGAAATGTACGCTGGCTTTCTGAAATCCCTATGCTTATAGAAAGTACTCGTATGGATACCATCCTCCTCTGCCTTTCTCAACCATGATTTTATAACTTTTATGTGCTTGCCAACGGTACTTGGATTATAGTTCTTAACAGCATTACACCAATCTGTAAATTTAAAATACCAATCCATATTGATGTCTGGGAAATCAAAATCTCCGCAATCCTTCGCAAATACTTTTAATAATCGAAATGTCGTGGTATAGGTTTTTAGTGTATTTACACTAGTAACACTGGTTTCATTCATCGTTACTATCTGCTTCTTGGGTGCATACTGATAGCTGTACCATTCTATAAATTCAAAGAAGTTCTGTTTAACGGGAAGCTTCACCCTGCTAAATTTAAGATCAAGTATATACTTCAAGTCTATTGGGCTGGGCGACAGTTGCTGGTTGTTCTTTTGATAAGTCTCTAGTTCGGATAATATAAGCTCTGTTATACTTCTTAAACTAGCATTTAAAATGTCTGCCTGCTGAAATTCCTTTACTTTTCTAGCTTTCTGGTTCATAATATCCCAGTACTTAGGTAGTATCTTTTTGCCACTAGAGTAAACGAGCTTTTGACCTTCGTACCTGATGATAATGTTAATGGGTGTCTCAGTGTCTGAGTTTGGTTTTCTAAGATTGAAGTTAATCTCTGCCATATTGCGATGTTTTGTACCAAAGACAACTCTTTTTTGGTTGTCGGTTTGGTAGTCGGTCTATCGCTGTTATATCAAGTCATGTAAAACAGAGACAGCCTCCACGATCTGTAAAGGCTGTCTGCGATACTTAAAATGTTGTAAAAGTGGTCCCGACGCGAACCAAACTCTACAATTATCCCACTGACAACTTCCCACTCTCTTTCCAGATATAAGCTGGCATTGCCTCCTGCAACCTCCACTCCACATTCATAGGCTTTGCTCCATTACTTTTCACAAAATCAGCCTCGCCTAAAAATACATAAGAAAGCGTATTGCCATACTCATCCTTATTTTGCTCTCTCAGAAAAATTAGGATCTTCCTCCCTATCACATTTTGATTAATATAAGCCTTACCTGAATCCGTATCCGGAGAAGCACTATTCTGCGTCTGCCAATGGAAGAGGTATTCGCTAAGCGCATAATCTTTATACTGCGTAGTGGGTGAATATTCTTTATCTGATTTTTTCAACGTTATAAAAAGAGCTTCTGTATTTAAATCTTTCTTTAAAGCAATTCCTTCGCGATTAGATGATTTCTTATTAAATTGATGTAAGCGCAGCGCAGACAATATTTCATCCCGGTTATATCTACTATGGATTCGTAACGGTAAGGCATAACCAAGATCTATCTCCTTCTCTATGAAGTTTACACGTTGGATCAAGATAGCTAGTATCTCCTGCAATTCGGAAATCAGAATTGGATTGGCTCTTAAGGCTCCCAGGCTATCTTTTAAGGAATCAAAGTTAAAATTTGTACCAGCTTCCTGCCAAACGTCATAATGGAACATCATCTGTAACAAGTGTTGTTCTTCTGTTGGATGGTCAATGTATAAATCCTGATCTATTAAATACTGGATAAATCTAAAATAACTGATAGAGTTCCCTTGAATCAATCGGTCTATGCCACGCTTAATCTCTTTTTCATTTGGCTCATTAAAGTCATCAATCAAGCCAGCATCTGCACAAAGTCTTTTCCAAGTTCCTTGTTTATAAATTTGCTGTAATTCTATTTGGTAAAAACTAATGAAGTTCGCTAACGTTAAAGGCAACGTTGATTGGTGCTTAAAGTTCATCAGCTTATTTCGAACCTGCCTTTTATTAAAGCTTGTTGCTTCCTTGATATTTTTTAAGATGATATCTTTAGCTTTTTTTTCTAGCACTATAGAACACCCTAACGGAAGGTGCGGAAAATCATCTTCAATCTCTTTAACCATAGAAGTATGCGTTTTTCCCACTAGTGCTCTAAACTTGTGTTCAAAATCATATTCTGGTTTAGCATTACCAACAAAGTCGAGAACTGTTAAGCAATCCTTTCCTGCTGCCAACCTCAAGCCTCTACCCAATTGCTGTAGGAAGATAGTTAAGCTTTCTGTAGGTCTTAAAAACAACATAGTATCTAATTCTGGAACATCTACACCTTCATTAAAGATATCTACTACAAAAAGATAATTGATTTCTTTATTTCTTAATCGCTCTTTGGCAGAATCTCTATTCTGACTGGCATTGACACTAGTGAGGTAATCAGCTTTTAGGCCAGCAAGTACAAACTTCTCTGCCATATATTGCGCATGTTCAGTACTCACACAGAATCCAAGTGCTCTCACATCTTCGAAATCAGTGAGGTAATTTTTGCAATTGTTTAGGATCTCTCCTACCCTACGGTCATCATGCGTATAAATCTTAGTCAGCTCTTTACTTTCATACTTTCCATTTTTCCAACTCACTTGGCTTAAATCAACCGAGTCCGAAACTGCGAAATACTGAAAAGGACACAGTAATTTTCTATTCATTGCTTCTGGAAGTCGGATTTCCGCAGCAATCACATTACAAAAATCTTTTAAGATGTCTTCGCCATCCATACGTTCTGGTGTAGCGGTTAATCCAAGTAAGATTTGTGGAGTAAATTTATCTAAAATAGGACGGTAACTATTGGCCGCGATATGGTGTACCTCATCAATAATAATAAAATCATAAAACTCCGGAGAGAGGTTAAGTGCCCCCACTCTATTATTTAATGTTTGTACAGAAGCAAATACATGATCATAGTTTGTAGGTTCTAATCCATCCACCCAAAGTTCACCAAAGTTGGCATCTTTCAGTACATGGCGGAACGTCTCTTGTGCCTGCGTTAGAATTTCTTTTTTATGAGCTAAGAACAAAAGCCTTGCTTGTGGTTTGTTTTCTTTAAACCGTTTATAGTCAAATGCAGAAATTACCGTTTTACCAGTTCCTGTAGCCGCAACGACAAGATTTTTATAATGCCCATGCACTACTCGTTGTGATTGTAGATTCGTTAGGATTTCTTCTTGATATGGAAAAGGGTATAAATCAAAGAACTGGGTAATACTCCTACTATCTCCTGTGCGTTGTTGCTTAATGGCCCGATGCAGTTTCTCTTCGTCTACACCAGCGCGGTAATAGTCAAATTCTTTATCTTCCCAGTAAGTGTCAAAGGTATTTTTGAACTTTTCTATAATGTGCCCTACTTCTTTGGTAGTCACTTTGATGTTCCATTCTAATCCATTGGTTAAAGCGGAACGTGATAGGTTCGAGGAACCGATATAACCTGTATCAAAGCCTGTATTTCTAAGAAATAAATATGCTTTTGCATGTAAGCGCTCATGCTCAGTATTGTAAGAAACTTTGATTTCTGTGTTTTTTAATCCTGCTATGAATTCAATTGCTTTAACATCCGTAGCTCCCATATAGGTAGTGGTGATGATCCGCAGTTTTCTTCCACTGTTAGTGAATTCTTCCAGCTCTTTTTTGAAGATCCGGATACCAGAGAATTTTATAAAACTTACTAACCAGCAGATCTCATCGGAAGAAAGGATCTCTTTTTTGATTTCACTTTCTAAGGAGATGCCAGCATTGCTACCTGTAAAAAGTTCACTTTGGGTTAATCTGGTATAAGGCATGATTTGCTTGATCCGCTCGGTTAGGTCTGGATATGGAGAATCTAGTTTTGTATATACTGCTTGCAGGAGCCTGCCTTCGTTTTCTATGAGATTATCTGAAAGTTTAAGACTAGGTAATTCTTGAATTAGGATTTGGATGACCTTATTAGAGATCTCTATCTTTTTTAAAATGTCGTCGTCTCCTTTGATGGAGTTGAGGGCGTATGTTATGGTTTCAGAAAGATATTGACTGAGGTAACGGGAGGCTTCGGCTTTATCGAGAGCTACTTTTTCTATGAAAAACTGAGTTTCATCAAGGTCTTTAAGTTTGTTGGTGATGATTTTGGTGATGAGCTGCTCGTATAATCCTTGTTCCATTGGCATGGGTTGAAGATAGGAGTTTAGTCTCAAAATTATCCATAGAGTTATAAATTTTAAAGTCTAATAAATTTGTTTTGAGAATAGCAACAGCTTATGATATTATTACCTTAAATGACCTATTTACATAAGAAGAAACTAGAAAAATACCTGTTCAATTAGTCTTGTCTAATTAACGATGTCAAATATGAAATATATGAAAACTCAAATAGATTTATCAAAGTTGTCACAATCAGAAAGACTCAGATTAGCAGCTGCTAAAGCTAAAGGAAGTAGTTTATTCCCAGAAAAGGCTGCTAGAGAAAAAAAATAGATTGCTAATATCATTTCTTGTCCCGATGAGCTTAGATTTATTCGATAAAGAAAGGGTAAATTATTTAGTTTGACTATAATTGAAGTGATACAGGATATTTTCCTTGTTTATGATATGGCTTTTATGAATGTGTAATTTACCATTAATCCCGACTAAGGAAAAATCAGGATTAATAGTAAAACACTTTTTATCAAACATAACGTGGTGATTAGGACAGAGACATAGCAGATTACCAGGATCGTCTGAACCATTATGTGGTCTTCCTAAAGGTTTAATATGAGCAGCTTCGGCATATCCAACCCCATTCAGATCAATTCGTATACCACATACTTGACAAGTGTAATTATATAGCCGTTTAATTTTTCTTGATAATTTATTGTCTCTAACAATTCTCAATACTGTAGTAGGAATACGTGATGTTGGTCCATTGTCACCCGTGAGGATAGTATTCTCATCGGCTACAGGATCGGAAGTAGTTAGATTGGCTATAGAGGAAATTTTAATTAATTTGAATCTGCAAACTCCAAATCCATCATCTCTTTTTTTCCAAGAATGTTCAACTACTTGGTAAAGGCCGCCATATTGGTAACCATTCTTAGGGCTATACTGTGATTTATGATTATGACCTCTTGTAACCCTTACAGGCAGTCCATGAAGCTCACTTACAAGTAATCCTTTGTTGCCAAACTTCTCCCATGATTGATCTTCAATCTGCTTTTTCGTTTGGGAGTTTTGCCCTCCCACACCTGTGTAGAGTATTTCATCTCCAAAATCAACGTCATCCTCATATCCACCACTTAAAACTATAGAAGCAACGCCAAACTCACCGTTACCGTCTATGCCTTGTTGTGTATTTCTATGTAATCCTGCATTCTTTAGATCTTCTCGACTACTAAAGATATCTCCCTCACTTACTCCGATTATATCGCCAAATATGATTTCCGCCATAACACTTGATAATTAAAAAGAAATGGTAGAATCAATACTTTGAAACTAACGCCAGATTTCTTTCTAAAAATACAATATTTTGACGTGAAAAAATGGTCACTCCTGGTTTGCTAATCATTTCTGATTTTTCATAGCTAACTAAAGTATAAAGAATAGAATCGTGCTCAATATAACACTACCTCTTGTAAAGACTATATAAAGGCAAATCAAAGAAAACACCGGCATAGGCTCGGTATGCTTGTTGTGAACTTGATGCTTGATCAATTTTTCTAAGCTGAGGTGTATACTGAATACCCGTTGAAAAACAAAGTGGTGTATTTTTAATACCCCAGCGAAGATGCAAACCTGGTGAAAAAAGTTGTGACCATCTCAGACTTTTTGGCAATGCATCTTCCGTATCATTGCTCCATCTGTAGGCTAGTGGTGCTGCTATATCAATAACAGAGATAGTGAACGAAAAGTTATTGCCTGATAAGGTTCTAGGTTGTCCATTTGACTTTAAAAAGGAAGCCTCTTCATTTGGGCCAGTAGGTTTGCTGGAGCCCCAGCTAAAAGAAATTCCAATTGGAGCAGAAAGTCCCCACACAGGTGCTATGCGCTTTATTGAATCAGGCGTTGCTGAACCCAACGATTCAAATCCCCCATAAATTCCAACGTATGCATCGAGATCTACTGAGTATCTTGTATTTCGTTTTATCTTGTAAGAACTTGGTGGCATTGCGTATGACTCAATAACTTTTGATAACTGTTTGTTATCTCTTGCAGAAAGCACGTCCGTAAAAAACTCTCCCGTTTTAAGGATCACTACCATACTATTTGCTGAACGAGTAGTATTTGCAAATGAACGATTATTTTCTCCTGGATTGATAACACTATACATGAGTTTTTCAACAGCTAAATCTCCCCGCAGTTCCAAGAATTTCCTTTGATGGTTTTCTGTTGCTAAAATAAGTTGGCTGTAAAAATGATCTGTCAAACATTTCATAGCTTCCCTATTATCTTTGCTAATTCCAAGCGGAATTTTGTATTTTACAGAATAATCCCAAATCATTTTTTTTGCAGAACTATTAAAAGAGGTATCTAAAATATCTAGCTTTGAAAGTCCGCCATATAAATCATTAAACGGATCAATAACAGAATTGATGTTTTTTGATTGCTTAGCATACTGTCCCTTAGAAAGTTGCCATTGTTTTGTAATCAATTCATTGAGTCTGGCAGTTCTTTCAGGTAAAATCTCTTCTACCATTTTTATACACTCCCGTAGCATTAGTGCATAATTCTTTTCTTCAGTAAGTTTGTAAATTTGCATACCCCTATTTATAAAAGCAACTTTGGTAGCAATCTCCTTATACTGAATATTCAAATTTGAGTCGAGCAAAATATTGAATAGTTGTTGCTGGCATTCCCAAAAGCTTATTAATTTAACTGAAGAAAAATTACCAGAAATTGGCATTGTCGATGCTGCTATCCTACGATCCTGGAATTGATTTAGTACAAGTAGACTTTTCTGCAAATTCGATTTAAAAATTTCCCATCTAATGTCATCTTCAATTTCGACAATATTCAAATCCAAACCGGTCTTTCCAAATATTTCATTTTCATACCTACACCCTAGCATAACCATTAGTAGCTTCCAATCTTTTTTCTCTAAATTATTTAAAGTGTGCCAATCTAGCCAGTACTTTGACGAACTTACTGATGCAGGAAAAGTCAATTCGTTATTTATAAGATTTATATATTCGAAGCTAGTTTTCACCACTGGACTATTCAATTTAATTAAGTTACTTTTGCTTTTATATAACATTACTATTTCTGGAAGTGAGCTGCCCTTTCTAGCTAATTCTCCTATTGTTACCGCATCTTGAAACATAAGATAGTTTTCAGTACTCGCAAACTTAAGCTTATCAAAAATATACTTACTGCCGCGAAGATTAAAGGGTAAATTATAAAGATCTTCGGCAATAGCATTATGCCAGACCCCACCTAGCCTGGGAACTTCATATGTACTGCCTTCCATCAATATCTTCAAGGTTTGCGGAAACATTTCACTGATTAGTTGGATATTTTTGGCACGCTTCTTTAATACTTCGATAAAAGAAATAGCCACCTCTTGTGAAAACCGCTTTGATATGTAAATTACCAGTGCATCAATCATTTCAGCTTGAGAGGGCATTCCATATGTGGCTGAAATTGTTGCTGGTGAAACAGTAGTAGGTAAAAACATTGGCTGATCACCAAAATTTTTTATTAAAGATTTGTAATCTGCAGCCTTTATACTTTTGTCACCAGGACCAATTAATTTATTGAAAAGAGATGGATTATTATTAACAGCCGTTAGGATATCAATCTTTGCCTCCTGAATAGTAGTCAATTGCATATTTATATATTCAATAGTATCCCTAACTTTTGCAGAAACCATATTCGTAGGAATTTGTAGCTCCATTTTTAGTGCAATTATTGTGGGGTCATCAAAAGCAACATCTAATCCCATCATCCGCTCATTTGCGGACAACTTATTAAGTCCACTATCAAGAGCTGCGTTGTGATATGTTAGAGAGACTGTAGCAATAGTCATATTGGGGTTCAGTCCATACATCTTATTACTCTCCCTTTTTAAAAGGTTATTAAGGCGCAATAAAGCATTATTAAGCTTTTTAAAGTTGCTGTCTATGGTAACATCATAATTTTTAAAAGATTCTATTTTACCAAAATTCTCTGTGTTTATTTTAACATAATAATCGATGGCGCCATAGATATCTGGCGGAAGAACCTTCTTAAGTTGATGAAGAGCAACGGGTGAACTTATGTTAAAATAAGGAACCAATAGTTCTGCTATCCGCAGTTTTGAGGTATCAGTTTTACTAGTAAGTAACAACTTGTTTATAGCTTGTAAGTCAGAATATGCTTGCCCTAGAGTACTAATACTGAAAACACAAGCCATAAGTATTGTAACAATGATTTTTTTCATGAGAGCGAAATGATTTACCTGTTATCTAATCTCAATGAAATCGATTGTAAAAGAAATACCTATTAGTAGGTATTTCTTTTACAATCACAAACTATCATCATTATGTAACAAGCTAACCTGCCTTCCAACAGTAGTAACGGTTTTTGCCAGTGGTAATTAAGAAAACCGAATTCTGGTCACATATCATCTATAGTTAAACTATCGGTACTTAAAATCAGGATCTTGATTTTGTCCGTTTACTTTATAAAATTTGAAGAATGTAATCTTCTCCTTCTCTAAATGCGTTACTAGCTGTTAAAACACCCTGCATTTGATCCATATCATCACCAGTGATGGTGGCGCTAAACAGCTGGGCACGTTGTAGCATTCTGATATAAGTATCTGGTTCTTGCCTTCGTGTCAACTGTCTTAATGCACCTAGATAATCTTCCCTATAAACAGTAGGGATTATTATTTTACACTGCCCTGTACTCCCCAGTTCTGCATTCATCATTACTCTTGCAATACGACCATTCCCATCTAAGAAAGGGTGTACTTCACTGATCATAAACATCATATATGCAGCTTTTGTAAAAGGATGTTTTAAAGCCCTATAAAAATCAAAACCTCGGATAAGTGTCCCTCTTACCAATTGATAATCGACAAATTCGGTATCACCCGCACGGTTATTTCTATCCTTAAATTCCCCCGGATTTTTCTGCGGGCGGGCACTAAGCATAATTTTATGTCGGTATTGCAAGATTCGAAGTAAATCATCTGAGTTTTGAGGAGTGATGTTCATCTCAGATCTGTTGCTAACGATTTGATATGTACCTAATACATCATGTGAATCCTCGTCTCTGGCAGCAAGAGGTTTCCCAGTTTGAATAATCTGTTTTGCCTCTTCTATTTTAAATTTCGTGCCTTCTATAAAATTGGAAAAATAGGCTTCAAAAAAAGCAAAATTTCGGAATGACTTTATAGAATTATTTACATCTCGAATATCAGGAAACATCCTCTGTTGCAATTCGACAAACAATTTTTCAAACAACGACAAGCGCAATGGATCATATGGATGACCAAATGCCCTAGCAATTGCTACAGGAGACGTTAATAAATCGGAGGGTTTGGTAGTCAAAATAGCACTTATCATTCTATTAAGTTTTTCAAACTCTTTCTCCATCCCCAGTTTTACACTGATTTCTCTTGCACGGTCTCTTAAAGAATTAAGCCCTTCTTCGCCTTTTATTCTAACAACCTGATCAAGCCGTTCTTCAATTTCTGGTAAGCTTAGCGTTTTTGATGTTGACCCCACATTTTTACTAAGTTGTAGATTTTCTAAAAATGCCCTTTCTAGCTGAGAAACATGCATCTCCCCACTAAAGATGTTATCTCCTGAAAGAACATGAGGTCCTTTCATAAAGTTCAGAGTTATGCCGGGCAATTCTATTTTTCGTTTATGGGTATTAGTTAGGAAGAGATCTCCCGTAGAAGTAGGTTTAAACTCTAAAGCTGAACGGTGACTTAAAATAGTTCCTGGATAAAGGTGCCCGATAATCTTAAAAATGTTACGTCTAATGATCTCAAAATCCTCTTCATCGAAGTTTGGTGAATAAATTCTAGGAGCAAGTTTTCTCAATGCACCACTTTTGGCAAGTTTGCCAATAGTTCTGCTGATTTCGGGATCACTCGATGAAAAAATAATCTCTTGAAGATGCAGTGGTATAGTCTTATCCATGTTGGTCAATTTACAAATTTTTCGTCTTAAAAGTGTAAAATCGTTGTATAATGTACAAATTTTTCACCCTACAGAGAACAAATATACAAATTTTTCACCCTACGTTTCATCTTGAACTTGATTCATCTTCGCACTTCCACGCCGCTCAGTCCTGAAATCCATCCGAAGATCCATACGGTGTCGCAATTGATATTAAATGCCGGAACAATGAACCACGAATAATCCTATCATTGCCATTAATGTTGTATTGCCGGTTTACAGGTCAGTATGTTACTTTGTATTATCGATTTCACTAATATAATTGACATGCGAATAGTAACACTAGAAGAACACATCTCCTTTCCCGAAATGGCAGCAAAAATACCCAAAGATGCCTTGGGCGGATTTGGTCAATCCGAAAGAATGCAACAGCTTATAGTAAAGCTGGGCGATATAACTGGAGACCGCTTAACATCGATGAATGCCAATGTTATTTCTATGCAGGTGTTATCTGTAGATAGCTCGGGCGCTAACTTGCTAAGTGCTGAAAAAGGTCCGGCCTTTGCCTCCATGTACAATGATTTGATAGCAGAAAAGATCGCAGACCTGCCAACCCGCTTTACGGCATTTGCTCATTTACCTATGACAGCTCCCCAGGCCGCAGCCGATGAATTAGAACGGGCGGTTAAACAATACAATTTTCGTGGCGCAATGATCCGCGGACTAACTGAGGATAAGTTTCTGGATCAGCCTGAATTTGCGCCTATATTTGAAAGGGCAGAAAAATTAAACGTTCCGATTTATCTTCATCCGGGTTTGCCGCCAAAGGGAATAGCTGATATTTATTATAGCGGGCTGCCTAATCACTCTGGCATGGCCGAGGCTTTAGCTTGTTATGGCTGGGGATGGCACTCAGAGACTGCGCTGCATGTTTTACGTCTTTTATATTCAGGAATATTTGACAAATACCCCAAACTAAACCTGATTATTGGACATATGGGAGAAATGCTGCCAATGATGATGGCACGATCAGAGAGGTCTTTTAAGCCTGGTAACGGGGGTGCAAATCAGCGTTCGCTGGCCGATACTTTCCATCAGCAGGTTCACATCACCACCAGCGGTTTTTTTACGCAACCACCATTGCAGATAGCTTTAGATACTTTTGGTATTGACAATATCATGTTCTCTGTAGATTATCCCTTTAGTACGAACGAGATGGGTATAGAATTTTTGAATGGGATTGATCTCCCTGAAGAACAACTCAGGAAGATTGCACATGGAAATGCCGACAAACTCTTGAATCTGCAGATATAAATGTAATTTAGTATTGATGAACAACATACCAGTAGATCAGTTACAAAACAAAACAAGTACGGGCCTGCAAATTGCATTCTTTAAAGCAGAAGATAATCAGGAAAATATAGAACAGGTAGCGCACCGGGATGACCATTACATATTTTTTCTCCTTAAAAGTGGTTCCGGAAGTTTAAAGGTTGATTCGCAGGATGTAATCGTAACTGAGAATCAACTGTATTATATATTACCTACCCAAGTCCATTACCGGATAAAAACGGATCGTGCTGAAGGTTGGTTCCTTGCGGTGGATACTTCTTTAATTGCTGGCGACTTAAGAGATACTTTTGAGCGTCAGTTCAGCCTGCAGGCTCCATGTAAATTAAACAAACAGGAGTTTAAACAATATTCATTCCTCCTCAATCTATTGCATCGAGAGTATGTTCAACGTAAGAATGATAAATATTACCTGCCCATCATTCATAGCCTTACCCAATCATTTTTGGCTATGGCTGCCAGCAGCTGTACTTCTGTAGAAAAAATTGAGCATACGCACACACGGTCTGCGGAACTTGTCCGTCAATTTAAAGATTACTCACAGCACATTCACATACGAGTAAAAGTCCGTCGGCATACGCTTCAAAGCTTAATGTTTCGTTGGGGCATTTAAATGAGACTATCAAAAAAGCTACAGGATCGACGGTAAGTTATTGGATCGGGCAAGAAATATTTAGCGAGGCTAAGCGCTTACTGAATTATACTGATGCTGACGTAAAACAGATTGCTTATGAATTGGGATATGCAGATCAGGCATACTTTGTCCGGTTTTTTCGGAAACTGTCGGGATTGTCGCCTTTAGGGTTTAGAAAGCTTGGCCAGAAATAGGGTGAAATCAGCAAATCATTGAACATTAGCCGATGCCAGATCATCTTCATATTGCTTGATGCTCCATTTAATCTCCCATCTACTTACATACTCTGCCATAGGGATAAGGCCTACTGAGGCCCTCCTTTGATCTACATTTTCGGGCTCAATCATGGGCTGTACAAAATATTTGCCTGTCTTATTGTTAAGCATGAGCTGGCTCCCGTAAATCTGCTTTTTACCTTGTCTTCTAGCCGTCCTGTCTTCTAATAAAGCCAAACTTGTACCCCTTGCTTTACCATCGGCCACTGCTTTTCTCATCATTGGCAGATAGCGCAATTGTGTGGTAATATCGGCATGTTGAATAACAAGAAACAAAGTACTGTTACCCTGCTCTCCTATATCTTCCTTTCCTAACCAGCCATATTGATCAAGAATTGCGCTGATTTTTTTTGCATTGACAGAATCCATTTTGTTCATCAATTCTATATTTGCGATCATCTGCGCAGATTGCCTTCCATATTTTTGTTCAATCCCATCCAATTGATACCTTATTAGCTGGTCGTCATAATTAATAGAATCCAGTTTAGCAACCAACTTCATGTTTAGATTTTTAAACTTGGCATTAGATAATGAATCTTGTTTTCGCTTATTATCTTTAAACGATGCTGTTACACCTACCCATCTGGTATCACTATGCAAAACTGTGAAGGCCGTATCTGTTACCAATTGCAAGTATTCACCATAATTGTTTTTGACCGTTTTATCGAGCTCATTAAAAGCAGAATCCGTTTGGCCTCCCATCGCCCAGCTACGAGCCGCAGCATAGCGATGATCTACTCGACCACGATTGCCATTCAATAGAAATGCGTTGGTGTATGCTTTAGCAGCTGTTATATATTGTTTATTATTGAACAATTGCTTGGCTGCTGCTATATTTTGATCATAAGGTACGGCCGACTGGGAGTAGCTATATTTCGAAAAAAACTAATGAAAACAATGCAGATTAACCATAACTTCTGATTTTTCATATTTCGCAACCGTTAACAAATATTGAATTCCTCTTTACCATGCATAAAGATAGATAATTAAACTAGAAAATTCTGGTTACGAATTTCTGTACTTCTGCCCGGCTAAGTGTTTAACATTAACTCAATGCGAGGTAGCCAACTCCTTCTTAACCTACTCCCGCATCAATTCATCATGGACTGAACCAAGCACAGCTTCACTTCTTTAGGAGCGTAAATAATGGAACAGCAGGAATTACGGGATCTGGAAGCGAAAATATAATTTTTAAAGACGAAGAGAGAAGGGATTTTACTAATCCAAATGATTGTTAGCTGTATAATGAAAAAATTTTGTCACTTTACTTTTTTTTAATTTATTGTTTTATGGTATATGGTCAAAACAGTCAGCAAGAACTTATGGAAGTCCAAAGTATCTTCTTCAACAAAGAGAATACTTTGGAATTTATAACTCAAAATTTCGAGACTTGTAAGTTTACATTTGAAGAATTAATTGAGAGTAACCACCCTTTACTAATGCATAATTTCAATAGAAAACTTATCACAGGACAGTCTAATTATATCCTTTTTGGCTCACCTATAAATGATTTATATTCGTATATTCCAAACTCACAAAATAACTATGCGCTTTATTTTACAATGGATATTGATAAGGAAGTAGTTGCTAAATTTATCCATTTGATTGGTCTACCTGAAAATGTTGATTCAGAAAATCTACTCTCTGGTGATTATGACTTCCTTTTTTGGGCTTTTTCAGATTTACAAATATTTATTAATAAAAATGGATCATTAGGTCGAGTTAAAGACAATTGTTTGGTAAGTATTAGTAGATTGGAATATGAACGCATTTGGCGAGAAGAGCGGCTGTAATTAAGCTATATCAATCATTCACAGCAACACACCAATATTTGTATCAACTAACTCATCTCCCGCCTCGTTTTTAATTTGCAGCGCAAATTCCGTTTTGCCCCTATCAACCACAGGTACTTCATAGTTGAATTTGATCAGTTTAGAGGTAATAATCGCATTAGTAATTTCTACACCATTAAATACAATTACCAACTTTGCTGCGTTTAGATTTTCGCCAGGAATCGATACCTCAAAAGGCTGGGCCACATCTATGGTAGCCGGCTTTATATTCTCCAGGTCAATCTTTAGCACAGCTTTAGAATGTTTAGTAAGCGTTTTATCCTCGTTTGGCTTCACTATCACTTCAAAAATGTCTTTCAATTTAACCATGGCCATATCCGTAAATAAACCGGTGAGTGCTGCTACTCCCACAATGCCATTTAAATTGACACCTTTTGTAAGTACATCATCACTATTGTTGAGTACGAAATAGATAACAATGGCCAGCCCTACTGCGCTAAACGGCTTTAAAACGTACCATAAAATCCATTGTTTATTGAATGTGCCGATCCCTACAAATGCAGTGAAGGATTTAACTACGTAAATCATATTTCCTAAAAATCCTGCCGCAGCCACTAATATCAAGATCAGTGAATTAAGCGATATGGTATCCGGATTCCCATTCTTATCCAAAGCAATATTTTTTTTGTTTTTTGCATTACTGTCTGGTAAGCTGGTGTTAATTTTTGAAGTATCAGTACGATGTGAATCTACCATTTGTTCCTGTACCACTAGATTAGCAACAGGATCATTTTGGGCACTATTACCACTTCCTCCTCCAGGTGTATTACCTTGTTTTACCTCCCCTGTTGTGGCTGGAGGCGTTGTTGGTTGTTTATTGGTATCACCACCCTTCTTTTCTGGTGTCTTTTTCAATTTAACAGCCGCAATTAATGTGTCTGATTTTTTAGAATTGCTGTCACTATCCACTAACCTTATTGAAAAAGGCTCGTTGTAATAAACATTGTAGCTTCCTTTTTCGATCTTATCCGGCCAGTAGGCAAATAAAATCACGAGTGGTGCCAGGATAAAACAGATCATCAGGAATCCTGAAAGGATGATTTCACTGTTGCTTAATGGTGATGGTACAGGTTTCTCTACTACAAGAAACTCAGACGCTTGGTTTTGTGGTGCCATGTGATTTTAACCTTTTATTTCGATTTCCAATGCCAGGTGGCCATTTGCTGTGCCATCAGGTATAATTTTAAGATTTCCCAGACCGGTACTAGTAACAAACGGATACGGTGTAACCAGGCCTTTTCCATTCTGTACAATTGTATCAGACCGGAGAACTTTCCCTTTACTTTTCCGGTTGTAACCTGTAAGCATTTCTGGTTTAAGCATTTTAAATGGCTTAGCAGACTTAGCATCTACTGGCACCATAATGATCAGCTCATTCTCGTTCATCAGGTTTAACCCATCCTTTAAGGTTGCGTTATGGCTGGAATGGTGACCGGCCTTATAAAGTACTGTTCTGGATAAAAGATCTTTAGCTGTTACCGGAGAATCATGAAATGTAACATCGAACCAGCTTTGCCAGTTTCCAATCTGTGCATCACCCACAAAAAGCAATACCTTTTTGCTTTCAACAAGTTCAAAGGCCAGCACCAGGCTGGTGTTATTGGTAAGCCTGTCCATATGCAGTGCCATCCGTCCTATTTCGCTTAACCACTCATCCTCAATTTGTCTGTTTACCTCTTTACTATCATGATAGGCTTGCGTTATAGGGTTATCAGCTGTATTATCTACAAAATTAAGGCTGAAGGGAAAGTTGATTTCTTTGTATGGCGCATTTTGCGCATCTGCAGATATACCTTCCAGCGCATCCAGCATCAGTGAATTTGATATATCCAGGTTCGAAAGTTCCATCATTGCTGTAAGCCCCTCTACCCCTTCATGTTTATGAGGATCTAGCTTTCTCAGCTGGCTTTCTTTAGTTGGCGGCCCAAGTACATAAACCCTCACTCCTTCACTTAAACCCGGTAATAGAAAATTGTGCCCCGGCTTTAGAAAGGTTACATTGTTTTCGCATATGTTTAAAAGTGCAGTCATCGCTTCGCCGCCAGACTGTTCTTCAGCAAAAAGATCATATACTTTTTTTTCTTCCAGCATACCTATTATAGCTGCTGAGTGGGCAAACTTTTGATTGATCAGCTCTGTAGCTTTTTTATTTTTCTTCCAGTACTTCTCTGTTACAGCCCGTATCATTTTTCCTTCATCGCCATCTTTATCATCTAAAAAGGACAGCCATAGTGATCGATTATTCTTTTTATCGCCTTTAAGCACGTCCCCTGTGCTCTTAAAACCACTAAGGTGATCTTTGTGCTGATGGGTGAGGATAATGGTCAGCTTTTTGTCGCCAATGGTCTCTGCGATATGTCTGGCTATTTCATTTTCTCTAACATCATTCCCATTTTTATAAGAACCAAAATCTATCAGGTAATAGGCTTCTTCTCCTTTAGAATTAGCAAAGTTTAATAAAAAGCAGTCTCCCAGGTCCTGCTGGTTGTACATGCGTATTTTAGCGGTTACAGACATTTCTTTTGGATTTAATGGATATGCAGGGCAGCAAATGGTTCATTATTTTGCATCATCAGTGTATTATTAGGCCCGTCAGGCACATTGGCTAGTGCATAATCTAATTGCTTAAACA
>Ga0247815_10000423_pt1 | contig 33426 bp, 22 predicted proteins | sample UWRJL194509B1_FD_181014 | JGI IMG/M metagenome (GOLD analysis project Ga0247815, IMG submission 181014) | Plant litter microbial communities from Arlington Agricultural Research Station in Wisconsin, United States - UWRJ-L194-509B-1 | ecosystem: Environmental > Terrestrial > Plant litter >...
TGGACGTCCGTTTGTTTGGCCTGGATCAGCGGCACAGTGGAACGGTTTGTCTGACGTGACTGACGCAAGGGTATTGGCAGAGCACCTGATTTGGGCCTCTACTACCGAAGCAGCGCGCAATGAAGCATTCAATGTTGTAAATGGAGATGTGTTCCGCTGGAAATGGTTGTGGAATCGTTTAGCTGCATATTTTGGCGTAGAAGCGGTTGGTTTTGAAGGTTCAATTAAATCGCTGGAGCAGGAAATGCTTAACGATGCCGGTATATGGCGCGAAATTGCTGAGAAATACCAGTTGAAAGAACTAGATCTAAGCCGTTTGGCAACTGCGTGGCATACTGATCTTGATCTTGGCAGGCCAATAGAGGTAATGACTGATATGTCAAAAAGCCGGAGATTAGGGTTTACTATTTTCCAAAGCACTGAGCAAACATTCTATGATTTGTTTGAGCAGCTGCGTGCAGCGGAGCTTATACCTTCAAACTAAGTTCCGATCCTTTGGAATCTGCTTTAGTTTCCATAAAAAAGCCATTCGCAGAGTGGCTTTTTTATGGAATGCTATTGAACTTGAAAACAACTAATTTACGACCAAAATCCTTTCACATGGATATGGGTGTGTCCCATACTCTTGAGCAACCTGCGCAATTCTGTTACCATTTTATGGTTCCCGATAAGATAAAACCAGGTATGCGCAGTACAGTAGGCTTGTTCTTTTAGCCAGCTGCTCAATTCCGAATGGGTAGACATACTGTTCAAAGCAGGCGAGAAGTTATCACATAATAATTGTCCGGTCTCAGGACTGTTTACTACTACAGCACTGTCAAACCTGCTTACGGGGACAGTTAGCTGCTGAAGGGCCAGCAGGTGCCCGATGCCGCTTGCATCACCAAGGCCCACAACACAATCTGTTGGATGAGGAATTTGGCGGGTGCTTTCTGGTTTGAGATAATAAACGGTATCTCCCGCACGTAACGTTTTAGCCCATCGGCTTCCGGGTCCATCATGACCTGTGTCAACCAGCAATGAGCAGGTTGCTGTTTCAGCGTCCCAGCCAAAAGGTGTATAATCACGGTAACTAAAATCATCTACCCGCAGTTTAATGTACAGCACCTGGTTCCAGTTTTGCATATCAACCTCTGGTAAATGGAGTTCAATTTCAACCAGATTGGATGTGCTCCATAGTCGGACATCCAGTACCTTTCCGGGTTTAAGTATTTGTTTTTCAATAAATTTACCCGCCCTGTTTTTTATTTTTTGTAATATAGATGTTTCCATGTAATAACGAATTTTGATACTACAAAGAAACCGGGTTTTAAGTGCCTGTGAAATAGCACAATCATTGTAATGATAGGACTATTTGCGGTATTTCTCTCTAAAAGTGACAGCTGATGCGCCCGTTGCTTTACGGAAAAAACGGGAGAAATAGGAGTGGTCATTATAACCAAGGTTATGTGCAATCTCTTTCACGCTTAACTCGCTGTAGTATAAGAGGCGTTTGGCTTCCATGATCACTTCCTGCTGGATCCAGTAACTAGCGGGGAAGCCGGTTTGTTTTTTAAGTGCTTCACTCAAGTATGATTCTGAGATATTCAGCAGTGCAGCATAATCAGCAGGACTTTTAGTTGAGCGTAATTCTTTGGTAAGCAGATTTTTAAACTGGCTTGTGAGCTGCGCCGGACGGGACGATTTGAGGCTAAGGCCTGTGAACTGGATATAACATCCCGCTGCCATAACAATGAATGACTGCAATAGTGAATGAACAATACTCAGGTACAATGGATTGGCAGCGTTGGCGTTGTATCTTTCAAAAAGAAGGGAAAGTAAAGTACAGCATTGCCTGAGCTCGGCTGCATCAAGAGAATAAGGCTGCTGCAACAACATCCCGCCTTCAAACACGTTTCTGCATTCCTGTGGTACAAGACTTGTATCAACGGCAACAAACCAGCCTGATGCCAATTCATGTTTCATACCGTGGTGCACCTGGCCAGGAAGTACGTAGTAGAGTAAACTTCCTGAAAATTTCACTTCATTAAAATCAATCATCAAGGAACCTGATCCCTCTTCAAGTAAGAAGAAAATATAGTGGTCGTCTCTATGTGCCCCAAGAAGTGATGCATCTTTTTTGAGCTTATTTTTATCGAAATGCTGAATCTGTAAACCATGAGTAGTTCTGTCCTGCAATAAGTGTATTGGGATGTGATTCATGCTGTAAAGTTAAACATTTGACTTAAATCCGTTATGCTGAGCGCAGGATGTATGATTTGTCATTGTATTTTGGATGAATAATACGTTGCATAAATAGATTGACGTGTTAGATTTGTGATATATAACCAAATATTAAATCCTGAGAATGCTTAACGTTATGTTAATGACGGGCACTTGCAATAGTTTAACCCCATGAATCTTAAACGCCTCTACTTTTTCCTTCTGGTTTTCACCAGCACATTTGCCGCAGCACAAAATGCACCTGTGAATTTTAAAAACCCTGTACTTCCTGGCTTTAGTCCCGACCCGTCAATTTGCAGGGTTGGCGAAGACTATTATCTGGTAAACTCATCTTTTATTTGGTTTCCGGCTATTCCTGTTTACCATAGCCGCGATCTGGTAAATTGGCAACTCATTGGTCATGGTATAACAAGGCCCGCACAGCTAAATTTGAATAATGTGAAAGATAAAGACGGAATCTGGGCAGTGACGATCAGGCATCATGAGGGGCTTTTTTATTTGGTTGGTACTGCCTCCAATTCTGGCGGTAATTTTTATATGACTGCTAAAGACCCCGCTGGCCCATGGTCTGACCCGGTTTGGTTAAAGGACGCACCCGGTATTGATGCCTCTCTGTTTTGGGATGATAATGGCAAGTGTTATTACACTGGCAACCGCTTTGACTTTGACAAAACATGGCCATCCCAATGTGCAATATGGCAACAGGAGTTGGATCTGAAAAAACAAGCCCTAATAGGTGAACGAAAAATTCTCACTTATGGCTACGCAAATAATGCCGCCAGCACTGAAGGTCCTCATGTATATAAGGTTGATGGTAAATACCTGCTTCTGGTGGCCGAAGGAGGAACTGATTATTTCCATGCAATATCTGCTCATCACAGCAATAACGTATTCGGACCGTATATTGCAGATAAGATTAACCCCGTTTTGTCACACCGCCAGTTAGGAAAAGATTATCCTATCCAGGCAGTTGGGCATGGCGACCTGGTGCAAACGCAAAATGGCGATTGGTGGGCAGTGGTATTGGGAAAAAGGGTGGAGGAAGGAGATTTTGCGCTTACCCGTGAAACGTTTTTATGCAAGGTACAATTTGAAAATGGTTCGCCCATTTTTAATGCCGGTTACGGGAAAGTGCTGATAGAGCAGCCCAGACCGGATTTACCCTGGACACCAGTTAAGGCCGATCCGGAGCGCGACGAATTTGAAGGTACCTCACTCGCATTAAAATGGCATTTCATACGGGTTCCAAAAATTAAATGGTATGCTGTATCTGGCGACCAACTTAAGCTTAAAATGCAGCCGGAAGTAGCCGATAGCCTTGTTAACCCGGCGATGATTGTACAAAATTTAACGGGCAGGGAATTTGAAGCGGCAACAAAACTGACTTTCAAAACGGAAAAAAGCAATGAGCAGGCTGGTTTAGTAGTTTACCGCAATAGCGATAGTTACTATATGCTGTTAAAAGGTAAATCAGTCCTCATGCTCATCAGAAAAACCAAAGGTAAAAAAGAGATCCTTGCTACTGTACCTTATACCTCATCTGAAGTCTACTTGAAAGCCACTGCTGATCATGGAAATCTGAAGTTTACATTTGGCCCATTGGCCGGTCAGATGAAGATGATTGGTGAGGGGCAGGACTTAAAGGTAATTGCAGAGAGTACCGCCAACAGGTTCAACGGGCCTGGAGTAGGTGTTTATGGTACAAGCAATGGCAAACCCACAAGCAGCAGCGCAACATTTGACTGGTTCAGTTATAAGTTGATGAATTAACTGGTTTCCCGGGCACTTATGAATTGCCTGGTAAACTCCGATGGTGACACTCCAAATTGTACCTTAAAACACTTTCTAAAGTAATCCGTATCAGTAAAGCCTACCATGAATGAGACTTCATTGACGTTAAACTTTTTGTTTTTAAGCAAATCACCTGCCCGCTGCAACCTGATATTTTTTATCAGATCTACGGTACTCATACCTGTTAGTGCCGTCATTTTCCTGTATAGCTGTGTTTTACTAAGTCCAATTTGGTCACAAATATGGTCAATACCCAGCTCTGGATCTTCCATTCTCGCGTTGACGAAATCCAAAACCTTTTTTAACAATTTCTCATCAGGAGAGATAGGCTCTTCGGCTGTTGATTGTATACTTAACGTTTTTTTGTATTTTTCACGGAGGGTTTCTCTTACGGCCAGTAAGTTTTTTATCTTTAATGAAAGCACTTTCAGGTTGAATGGTTTGGTAATATAATCGTCTGCACCGGTTTCTATCCCTGCCAGCTGGTATTCAACTGTCGACCTGGCGGTGAGCAAGATAACTGGGATATGACTGGTCAGGATTTCTGTCTTCAATTTTTTGCACAGTTCTAACCCATCCATTTGGGGCATCATCATATCACTCAGAATAATATCAGGACTGCGTTGCTGGGCAATTAGTAAGCCTTCGTGCCCATTTGATGCTTCAAATACTTGATAGTCAGACAAGAAATAATTTTTAAGGTATGTTCTGAGTTCGGCATTGTCTTCAACCAATAGCAGCAATGGTAATTTGCTGTTATGATGTTGTATGTCTCTTGAAATGCCGCCGCTATTCTCTTCAGAATCCTCGTCAGATATATCCGTAACGTTGTATTTAACCGGGATAGATGACTGCGCAGTTGGAATACTGTTCGATGCAGGCATTGGTAGGCTAACTGTAAATACTGTGTTTATTTTACCGTTGTTATCTCTTCCGCTTTTTACCGAAATATTGCCTCCATGCAGCTCTACAAGTGCTTTGGAATAGGCGAGACCCAGGCCTGTTCCACCTGTTTTATTGGTAGTAGCTTGTTGAAAGGGTTTAAATATCCGCTCAAATTCCTGTTCTGGAATAATGACACCGTTGTCAGTTATATCAATGACGGCCCAGTGTTTCCCCTCTGAGCTAACCAGTGTTAAAGTAGTAACAATTTGTCCGCCCTCGGCAGTGAATTTAAAGGCATTGGAAAGTAAATTGTACAACACTTTTTCCAGCTTATCATGGTCGAATGCAATACTGAATTCTGCCCCTAGCGGTTGAAAAATCAGTGATATATTGCGTTCTGCAGCAAGTTGAAGGAACGATTCTACCACACGTTGTACAAAACTGTCTAAGTTTCCCTGCTCAATATTTAAGAGTTCATGACCAGCTTCCAGTCGCCTGATATCGAGCAATTGGTTGATTAGCCTGAGCAGGCGGTCACCGTTTCTTTTCATGGTACCCAGCTGTGTGGCGATGAATCCTTTATCGTCACTGTTTATCATCAGCCTTTCAATCGGCGCCAGGATTAATGACAATGGGGTTTTAATCTCGTGAGATATATTAGTGAAGAATTCTATTTTATTCTCGCGCAGTTCCAGCTCTTTCTGATTGAAAATGGATTCATAATTCAGTTTCATTTTTAGCCTGTCATACCTCAATGAATAATAAAATACTGTATATAAAACCGCGACCAGTAATATTACATATATAATGTATGCACCGGTGCTGCTCCACCAGGGGGGCATAACATTTATTTGGAGCGTAGCAGGAACCGGGTTCCAGATGCCATCGCTGTTTGATGCCTTTACCTTAAAGGTATAACTTCCGCGGGAGAGGTTTGAATAGGTTGCTATCCTGTTGGATGCATCTGTGAATATCCATTCTTTATCAAAACCCTCAAGCATGTATGCGTATTTGTTTCCAGAGGGGTTGGCATAATGCAGGCCCGCAAATTCTATTGCTATGCTTTTGTCTTTATACCCCAGCTGGATATGATCAGTAAGGTAAAGCGGCCGTGTGAGCAAAACCCTTCCGTTTACTGTATCGTTAACCATTACTGGTTTATTCAAAATCTGCAGTTCAGTTAAAACCACGCGCGGAAGGCTGTGGTCAACTTTGATACTATCAGGATGAAAAACGTTATAGCCATTGTTTCCACCAAAGTATAACATGCCGGTTTTACGATCATTATATGCGGCACCGTCAGAGAATTCGCTGCTTTGCAATCCGTCTTGTGTAGAATAGTTCCTTACCGACAATGATTTTCTGTCAATTTGAGAAATCCCTTTTTTGTGGCTTATCCATACAAATCCATTTTTGTCCCCTGTTATAGCGGCAATGGTACCGCTGGTTAAGCCATTGGGCGAGGCTGAAATATGTATAAACGACTGCTTATGCGGGTCATACCTGTCGACGCCATTTCCTGTACCTATCCAGATATAGCCTGCCGCATCTTCATACATGCTGTAGACCCTGTTATCGCTCAACGATTTATGTGCATTGACTGAATTTGTAAATTGTTTGGTCAGCTTCAGTTTTCCATCGCCAGGATTAATAAAAACACTGATACCTCCACCCTCTGTGCCCACCCATATTCTTTTGTAACGGTCTTCAATAATTGCCATCGCCTTGTGGCTGTTAAGATCATGCCCCGTGTTATAACGGATGATGGAATCGGATTTTGGCAAATATTGATATATTCCACTCCATGTTGCAAACCACATATTATGGGCGTGATCTTCCATTGCGCCGAAAATAGCGGCATCTTTTAAGCCTGATGTTTCGTAGCGTTTCAATTGTCCGGTAACAGGGTTATAGCTGTTAAGTCCACGGAGCATTCCAATCCACACGATTCCACCCGAGTTACAATAGAGCAATTTGATATGGTCGTGGCTGAGATGAATCTTGTTCCCCGGTTCTGAATTCAGATGCCGGTAAGATTTATCTGGTGATATAATGGTAATACCCCTGGCTCTTGTGCCAACCCAAAGATTACCCTTAAGATCTCCGGTAATTGTTCTTACATGATTATCAATAATGGTGTTCGGGTTATTAGGTATATGATAAAAAGAATGAAATGGCTTTGCGTCAAGGTTTGCTTTGTTGATTCCATCACTGTAAGTGCCAACCCAAAATACATTTTGATCATCGAGGTAAATGTCTGTAACGAAGGCATCGTTGAGCGACCAGCGGTCTATAGGATTTGATATATATTGTTTCTCTGAGCCGGTACCTAGATAGGTTTGGCTCAACCGGTCAGTTTTGCTATCGATTTTCCATAAGTAACCGCGGCCGGATACAGAAAGTCTGAAGTTGCGTCCGTCCCATTTCAGCTTTTTCATTAATGCCTTTGGGACATCTTTAACCGGAATTCTGTCGAAATCATCAGTTTGGTAATTGTATTTACATATAATGGAGTCGTTAGCTGTTTGTATCCAGAGGTTATTAGCAGAATCCTTCTGTAGATTCATAATTCTGCTGTTGATCAGGCTTTTTGTTTCTGCTTGATTAGACCGGTAAATTTTAAATCGATAACCGTCATACCGGCACAGGCCAGACCATGTGCCAAACCACATAAAACCGTATTTATCTTTTGCAATTCCAAAAGTACCATTCTGCGGCAGTCCGTCTTCGGAAGTTAGATGATCAAACTTAAGATCGAGTGATTGAGCCTGACATATGCAAGTCAGCAAAACCAATAAAGCACTGAAAAACCATTTGAACATACACTTATCTGGTTAGAGGACTTCAATTAAAATGCCCAGCGTGATTTCAGGGTAATCCAAATGTAGCCAAATTTTGAGGAAATAAATTGCCGGAATAAGAATGTTGACGGCTCAAAAGGTGCATAAGGTACCAGTTTAGAATCGCTTTGGATGATTTTTCCATGCAATCCGGATGATAATTACCGGAGGCCAGACGCTTCAGATCTTAGATTTGCTTCCATATCCCATCGGTGCCAGGGACATTATGTATCAACCATAAAATGGCATAAGCGGGCGGGCTATATTTTACAATTAACCAAATATAAATTATGAATCAAGATTTACTATCTAAAACTAGTGGGTGGCAATTTGTGAGGATGAAAGGTACAATAGCTTGCATGTTATTGTTAATACCAGGATTATCCTTTAGTGAAGTATTCAGCAAAGAAACTTTACGGTCACCGTCAACACGGAACACACCGACTCTTAACGTCACAAGCTTATTTTTTCAAGATAACATTAAGGTAACCGGCAAGGTGCTTGATGAAACGAACCAGCCCCTGATAGGTGTTGTGGTCAAAATCAAGGGAGCGGCCACGGGCGGGGCATCAACCGATGCCAATGGCTTATTTACAGTAAATGTGCCGAAAAATGCCATACTGACTTTCAGTTACGTTGGTTACACCGCTGTAGATTTGCCTGTTAATGGCAGATCGTCTTTAACCGTAAAACTTACCCCAACCAATCAAAATCTTAGTGAAGTAGTTGTAGTGGGTTACGGAACGCAAAAGAAAGCCGATATTACTACGGCTATTGCCTCTGTAAATTCTACTCAAATTACGCGTCAGGCAGTGACTGATCCAACAGGTGCCCTGCAGGGTCAGGTTGCAGGTGTAAACGTTACAAAAAATGTTGGGAAACCAGGCGCAGGATACAGCGTTACTGTTAGGGGTGTACACTCTATTAGCGGATCCAATGAGCCGTTATATGTAATTGATGGTATTCCTACAAGTAGTGGTTTGAACGATCTGAACCCTGCCGACATTGAAAAAATTGATGTATTAAAAGACGCTTCGGCAGCATCAATTTATGGATCCCGTGGTGCTAAAGGTGTTGTGGTTGTTACTACCAAACGTGGTAAATCAAACAATATATCCCTTACATACGACGCATACGTTGGTTCAAAACGGCCCGTTCATTTGCCCGACATGATGAACAGTCAGCAATATGCAGATTACAGAACTGAGCAAAACCGCGCAAACGGACGAAGCACAGTGTTGACTGATATCCTGTCAGCAGATCTGATTTCCAATTTAAATACTGGGGTAGATACGAACTGGCCAGACCTTCTGTTAAAGAATAGCCTGCAGATGAACCATAATGTAACTGCAGCCGGAGGGGATGACAAAACCCGCTTTGCAGTTAGCGCAGGTTTGAACCAGGAAGATGGCAATATTTCACCAGAAAGCTACAAAAAATACAGTCTGAGGGGAAACGTTGACCGCCAAATTGGTGAAAAATGGAAAGTAGGCCTTAATTTGTACTTCGTACAGGCGCTGACCAATCAGGGGAGTTCTGAAACACTGCGATCTTCATACCGCCTTCCGGCACTCACTAGTCCTTATGATGCAAATGGAAACCCGGTTTTCAGGGTATTCAACAATGATGCGGTGACCAATCCGTTTTTCGATCAAACGGACGACCTCCGTGAAAGCCGCAGTGTAAGGACCTTTGGAAACCTATATGTACAATTCCAGCCATTCAAGGATTTGACGTTGAAGACAACCATCTCTCCAAATTATGTAGCAAGCAGAAGCGGCTCTTACTTTGGGCCGCTCAGCAAGCAGAGTTTAGGAGGAAGTGTGGCGACTACTGCGTCAAATGGTACTACCGACTTTTTTACATGGGTTTGGGACAACCAGGCAACTTATGATAAACAGTTTGGCAAACATCACATTACTGGAACGGTAATACAGAGTATACAAAAAGAGCGTACGGAAACCAACACTGTGACCGGTGCAGGTCTGCCTTACAGGTCGCTCTGGTACAATATTGGTTCAGCTGCGGCTGTAACTGCCTATGGATCGAGTTATACTAAGTATACCCTGGCGTCGTATACAGGTCGTGTCAACTACAATTTCAATGATAAATATCTTTTTACCGCAACGGGCCGGTATGATGGTTCATCCCATTTTGCAGCAGGTAATCAATGGGGCTTCTTTCCATCAGCTTCTGCCGCCTGGCGTATTTCACAGGAAGACTTTGCAAAGGGGATTAAATCCATCAACGACCTTAAACTGCGGTTAAGTTATGGATCAACTGGTAATGACCGTATTAGCGCATACTCCACACAGGCAAATTTAGGTCAGTCTTATTATGACTTTGGCGGGACGCTGGCCAATGGTTATGCACCAAATCAACTGGCCAATCAGTCGCTGACATGGGAAACTACTAAAGAGTTAAACCTTGGGCTGGATTTCGGTCTCTTCAACAACCGCTTATCAGGATCTGTTGATGTGTATACCCGTACCATTGGCAATATATTGTTTAATCAGAATCTTCCGCCACAAACCGGTTATGCCTCAGTAGCGGCAAATGTTGGCAAAATGAAAAATCAGGGTATTGAAGTTGGTATTAACACGGTCAATATAAAAGCAGATAAGTTTACCTGGCGCTCTGACTTCGTTTTTGAATCAAACAACAATAAAATTTTATCGCTCTATGGCGGAACCAAGAGTGATGTAGGAAGTCTTTTATTTATTGGACAGCCGGTTCAGGTAAACTATGATTATATATTTGATGGTATCTGGCAAACGAGTGAAGCTGCCGACGCAGCAAAATACAATCAGAAACCTGGCCAGATACGGGTTAAGGATTTGGACGGCAACGGTGTAATCAATGCGACTGACAGGGCAATTATTGGTCAGAAACAACCAAAATGGTCGGGTTCTATTGGAAATACGTTCCAATATGGAAACCTGGACTTGTATGTGCTGGTTTATACGCGTCGTGGCGAGATGAATAACAGCAGCTTTGACGCTACCTATCTGAACTTTAACCAGATCTACAATCAGGTAAGTGTTCCATACTGGACCGCAACTAATCCCTCAAATACCTATTTCCAGCCTGGCAACCCTGGTCCATATACTACTGCAACACAGTACCGGAAACTGGATTTCACCAGGATCAGCAATATTACAATGGGATATAATTTCCCTTCCAAACTTGTTAAACGTGTAGGTGCAAACAGTCTGAGATTATACGCTACAGCAAGCAATCCCTTTCTGTTCACCAAATATAATGGTTTCGATCCTGAATGGGCATCGCAAAACACGTTTGGCATTGGGGTGAGCACAGCCGTATATATGGTGGGAATAAATCTTGGGTTTTAACAATTAATACATTCGAAATGAAAAAGATACTTTACATACTAACAATATTAACAGTTGCGGGAAATTTTTCGTGTAAGAAATTCCTTGAAGAAGAAAACCTGGGCGGTATTACATCTACAACCTATTATACGGATACGAAAGGATATGAATCGCTGATTTATTCTTGTTATGGTTCCCTGAGGGGGATTTACGACGAAGATCCCTTTTTGTTTGAATATGGTACGGATGTAACAACGAGGGGTGATCAGGAGGCGATAAGTGGTACACTAGGGGACAGGCAGACGCGTGCAATCGGCCTGAATGAATACAGGACGCTAGCTCCTGATAATTCTGGTGTAAGTACTATATTTACAGCTGCTTACCGTGGTATCCAGCGATGCAATACGGCCATTGAACGTGGCCCTTCGATACCGGGGATTGATGCTAATCTGGCTAAAAAAAGAATAGGGGAAGCCAGCTTTATCAGGGCGTATTACTATTTTCTGCTGGCAGAAAATTTTGGAGATGTTCCAATTGTTAAAGAAGAAATCAATACTGTGATCACGCACTTTGTGCCTAATAAAGAGCAGGAGGTGTACGATTTTATTTTGTCTGATTTGAACACTGCACTTGCTAGTGTAGACGTGACGTCAACAGAATTTGGCAGGGTTACACAGGGAGCAGTGAAAAACATGCTGGCACTGGTATACCTGACACGGGGCTACAAAAGTTATGGGGCGCCTGATGATTTTACAAAGGCGGCGCAATTCGCAGATCAGGTGATCACCAGTGGTACTTATAGTTTGATGCCGACCTTTGGAGAGGTTTTTAATTATGCCAATCAGAAGAATAAGGAGGTAATTTGGTCTGTGCAGTATGATGCACTAAGCTTAACCAAATCCGGGAGTGCCAACCAGAATTATGGCAATGGTCAAAATATCCTGCTGGGATGGCGGATATATAATGAGCTGGGATTTTTACCTGGTGATCAGACCTATGGCCGTCGTATTGCTGATTATATGCCTACCCAGTACCTGTATACCTTATATAATACAACCAAAGATGCCCGATATGACGGTACCTTTCTGAGCCAGTTTTATGCGGTAACTACTGTCACACAAGCCGGCAGGACAGTAACCAAGGGTGATTTACGCTTTTATTTTCCAAAGTGGGACCAACCATTTACAGCTCAGAATGAAGCAACTTTGAAGGCAGCCAACCCAAATGTTGAAGTAATTACTTTCCCTCGGTGGAAACAGGATTTCAGCAACATAGGCGGTGCAGAAAAATGGCCTATGGTGAATAAGTTCTATGATCCAAATGCATTATTGCCGAATGCCCAGTCTGGCACGTATACCAGCACCCGGGATGTTTTTATCTTCAGGCTGGCGGAGACTTACCTCATTGCTGCAGAAGCGTATTTTAAACTGAACCAAACGGCTACAGCGGCAGAACGGATTAATGTGGTAAGGGCACGTGCAACTATTGCTGGCCAAAATATGCAAATTACACCGTCAGAAGTAAATATTGACTTTATACTTGATGAACGTGCAAGGGAACTGGAAGGTGAATATAAAAGATGGTTTGATTTAAAACGTACACATAAACTTGACCGTGCTTTTGAGAATAATATTTTGACGAAACAAGCAAATCCCGGTGGTGTAATTGATAAATATTACCTGCGGCCAATTCCACAATCTGTGATTGACCGCGACTCTGGTGGATACCCACAGAATCAGGGGTATTAACGATTTAATAAAGGAAAGAGTGACCGTTTTGCTCTTTCCTTTATTGATCACTGCCAGAACCTGGAGAAAGAATACCTCCAACACTTAAACCTCGTATAAGAAATGATAAAGAAAAATCTGTTTTTACTCCTGTTGGGATGCTCATACTATTGTGCATTTTCTCAATCTACCGCTAGTGTTCAGCTAAAAAAGCTGTCTGTTGAAACACCTTTTCAAATGCCGCCAATTACTGAACCTGATTTTTCAAAAAGTAAAAAGCTCCTCATTACTGATTTTGGTGCTGTTGAGGGAAATAAAGACAAAACCACTGCTGCAATAGCCGCGGCAATTGTAAAGGCAAATGCACTGAACGGAGGAACAGTAGTGATACCTCCGGGTGAATGGCTCACTGGAAAAATTCATTTGAAGAGTAATGTAAATTTATACATATCCAAAAATGCGACGTTGCTGTTTTCGGAGAATCCTGCAGATTATCTTCCTGCTGTTCATACCAGTTGGGAGGGAATGGAATGTTTTAATTATTCTCCATTGGTATATGCATATAAATGTACAAACGTAGCCATAACAGGCGAAGGTGAGATGAAGGCAAAAATGGAGCGATGGAAAGAGTGGTTTGCCCGCCCCAGTGGACACATGGCAAGTATAAAAAGATTGTACAACATGGCATCGGCCTTTAGTCCGGTAGAGAAAAGGCAAATGGTAAATGATACGGCTCATTTAAGGCCGCAGTTTATACAGTTTAACCGTTGCGAGAATGTTCTGCTTGAAGGTGTTACCATTACCAACAGCCCCTTCTGGACCGTTCATCCCTACCTTTCAAAAAATGTAACAATACGGAATATAAAGGTGTATGCGCATGGGCATAACAACGATGGAATTGACCCCGAGATGTCGCAAAATGTACTGATTGAGAATTGTATATTTGACCAGGGCGATGATGCCATCGCCATAAAATCTGGTCGTAATCCCGAAGGCTGGCGCCTGAAAGTTCCCACTAAAGGTGTGGTGATTAGAAACTGCACGGTAAAAAACGGGCACCAGTTGGTAGCGATAGGAACCGAATTGTCGGGCGGGATCGAAAATGTGCTGATAGAAAACTGTGAGGTTATTGACGGCGCAAAACTGAACCACCTGATTTTTATAAAGACCAATGAGCGAATGGGGGGCTACGTAAAAAATATATTTGCAAGGAACATTAAATCGGGTAAAATTGATTTGGGGATCCTGGGAATTGAGACGGATGTATTGTACCAGTGGAAAACACTTGTGCCAACGGTTGAAGTTCGTTTGACACCAATTGAAGGGGTTTATCTTAATGATATAAAGGCCAGGGATGTTAAGTTTGTCTCCAGAATTTTAGGAGATAAAAGGCTGCCGGTTAAAAACGTTGTTTTACACAATGTCTCTGCAACGGTAGTGAACGGTGAGCGCGATGTGCAGCAAAATGTTACAGGATTTACCTCTAAATAGTATTTGAATAAATATGGCAATTGTACCTGTTTTGAAATTTAATTATCTATTGATACCAGCGTTGTTGGTGTTCCTGATAACCCGACCTTTTGATTCTTTCGCTCAGCGGTCCGGAGGTGGTACTGCTGTTTATTCTGGCGTTCCATGGTTTGATCAGCATAAAAATGTGGTTAGTGCGCACGGTGCAAACATCCTAAGGGAGAAGAATACTTTTTACCTTTTTGGTGAAGCACATACTGATACGAGTAATGCCTTTGCCGGGTTTAATACCTATTCATCTAAAGATCTCAGCAACTGGAAATTTGAAGGTCAGGCGCTGAAGGCACAGCAAACAGGGAAACTTGGGCCAAACAGGGTAGGGGAGCGGGTAAAGGTGATGAAAAACCCTAAATCAGGTTTGTATTGTATGTATATGCATGTGGATACACTGGGTTACAAAGATCAGTTTGTAGGATATGCGGTTGCTACAAAAGTAACAGGTCCTTACGTTTTTAAAGGCCCGCTTTTATTTGAAGGCAAACCAGTAAGAAAGTGGGATATGGGCATCTTTCAGGATAAAGATGGTACGGGATATATCCTTTTGCATGGAGGTGATATTTATAAACTGAGTGACGACTATCAATCGATTACAGCACACGTAAATAAGGCTTTTACCTTGGGTTTTGAGTCGCCCACTATGTTTAGGAAAGACAATACCTACTATTTTATCGGGTCAAATCTGACAAGTTGGGAGAAGAATGACAACTACTATTATACGTCTGCTAGTTTGGAAGGGCCATGGGTTTCAAGGGGGCTGATTGCACCCAGGGAAACGCTGACCTGGAATTCACAGATTACATCGGTGTTAACAGTGGAAGGTTCGAAAGACACGGCATATATATTTATGGGCGACCGTTGGTCGTACCCGAAGCAACACTCATCCGCAACTTATGTATGGCAGCCTTTAAATGTTGAGGGAAATGCAGTGTCAATGCCTCAATACCTGGATTCCTGGAAAATTGATGTGGCGTTGGGGACAGTAAACAAAAACAGTGATTCCTTCAATATAGTCGAAAACGCAGATCAGTCGATTAAATACACTGGCGAATGGCAGGAAACAAAATCGGAGTTTGGTACAATACGCCGCTCTGCTAAAAAAGGAGATTCTTTTTCTTTGAAATTTAAAGGAACGAGAATAGGTATGTATGCAGTAGTGTTGCCCGATAATGGATATGCACTATTGCTGCTGAAGAATAAAAATGGTAAAGAAATTGCCAGGAATACAGTTGACCTTTATGCGAAAACACCTCAGTCTACCATGGTCTATCGAAGTCCTTTACTGACCGCAGGGGAATACACGCTGAAAGTTGAGGTGACAGGCGAACGGCCAAACTGGTCTGACAAACGCAAATCGAATTATGGAAGTACAGCCAACAATATTTCACTTGACAAATTTGTAATTGAACCCTAAAATTTAATCCCAAAGGCCAGGGTGAAAGTATACATATGTGTATACAAGCTTTCACCCTGGTTATTAACTGATCTGCTGAAGACCGTCGCCAGTGTGTAACTTCCTCTAAGGTCCATATACAATTCCCGCATGCTGCCATAGCGTTCACCTAACTGTATTCCGCTGATAATGTTGTTATTAAAGCTTTTAACATCCGGTAAATCAGCCTTTTGGTTGTGGTGATCGGGATCTTTTTTTGGATATTTTAATCTTGTTTTATGGTTGATTGCAAGTGCAGGGGCAATACCCGCATAGCCAGTAACATAAGTGTTTGATAATTCTGACTTAAAATTATAATTGACAGTGAGGGGAAGCTCGAGGTAGTCAATATTATAATTGAAATAATTTCTTGCATTTCTCTTTACTCCCTCGTCATCTTCTTCCTGCACGTTCTCATTTTCTTCAATGTAAGTGGTACCTCTTGTATTGAAAAGCAACTCGACACCAAAGTTGAACTTTTTAGGCATCTGAACGTTTAAAGTGACACCAATATTTGCTGACGGCCTCGGGTTTCGTTTAAAAGAACTGTACGTTTCATCAGGTTGGCTGAACGGCCCAATATCATGAGTTAGAAAGGAAAGATTAATTCCTGCTTTAGCACCAAACTTGAATCTGGGAGATTTCTCTTGCGCATGAACGCAAGCGATCAGGAAAAGGAGCTCAATGGAAAGCAGAATATATTTCATGAATTACAGGGGATAATGCCTGAACACGAAGTGATCCCTAATAGATTATATTTTACAATTGCTGTCACATTTAAAAAATTTAAGTCCTTTCAGGATAATATTCTAATTTAATAATATATTTTGTTTTTCATGGTGTTTTGTGTTTTTTTAAAGAAGAAAACCAGGGCGGGGTGCCTTTTGGCGCGCCAGAGTCTATCCGCAAGAGATTAGTAAGCATGTTCATTCGTAGTTTGTTTTACATGACTCCACACATAGTCCACACTAATTGCACGCACACTCCACTAAATCTGGTCATTTTAGTGGAGTCATGATGTATTTTCATTGCATTATGTGAGGAGATACCTACAACAAGCTACGACTAAAACACAATGCAGACTCTCTATTCAACGCATGATGACCTGCGCTTTAAAGAAATATTTTTTTAAAATTCTCTGTACAGGAATATTTTATGAATCAATTAATATGATAACTTTGATCACACGCTATACAATTTAGGCAAATGATTCATATGAAGAAAGCAATACTTTCAATTTTACTACTCCTGGTGACAACAGCATCATTTTCGCAAGGCATGTTAAACCTTTTTGGCCGTGCAAATGATTTTTTTCAGTTGATGGAACAGCAAAAGTTTACAGAAGCACACAATAGCTTCGATTCAACACTAAAAGCAAAAGTTCCGATACCCGAATTACAGAAATTATGGGGGGAACTGGATAAAAGATATGGTAAATTTGAGTCGGCAGCGGCTGTTCAGGGCAAGGCACAGGGAGAATATTTTGCTGTAACCGTAGATGCTAAATTTGTAAATGATACCCAGTCTTTCATCCTTGCCTTCAATAAAGCGGAGAAAATGGTGGGTTTCTTTCTTAAACCGCGCTCCACTGCTGCAGCCTATTTGAATCCTGCTTATGCAGACACTACCTTATATACAGAAAAAGAGGTTTACATAAAAACAGCGGGACATAGTCTGGTTGGTATATTGACCACGCCAAAGAAAGCGGTTAACTTTCCACTTGTAGTGATGGTTCATGGTTCAGGGCCAGCTGATATGGATGAAACGGTAGGACCGAACAAGCCGCTAAAAGACCTGGCAGCAGGTTTTGCGGCAAAAGGAGTAGCCAGCATTCGTTATGTAAAAAGGACCTTGATTTATTCTGGAGAATTTGCTGGTGTTTTTACTGTTAAGGAGGAAGTGCTGGACGATGCCGTAGCAGCAGTTGCCCTTGCAGAAACTACGCCTGGGGTTGATAAAAAGCAGATTTATTTGTTAGGACATAGCCTGGGTGGAATGCTCGCGCCTAGAATAGCAGGTCTTGTCCCAAATCTGAAAGGAATTATTTTGGCGGAAGCACCGGCCAGGAAATTTGCAGACCTGATGGTAGAACAGAATAAATATATGTTCGACCTGGCTAAAGACACAACGCAGGCTGGCAAAAAACAACTTGCGGGTGTGATTACTGAACTGGACAGGACACGTATTACGCAGGCGGGAACAATGAAACCAGACTCAAACATTATTGGCATTCCGGTATCGTATTGGGTCGACCTGAATAACTATAACCAGGTTGAATCCGCAAAAAAGATTGGTCGGCAACGCATTCTGGTGATCCAGGGAGGAAACGATTTTCAGGTTTCGGAAGCAGATTTTAACCTGTGGAAAACAGCGCTTGGACAGAAAAGTAATGTGACTTTGAAGTTTTATCCGGATTTAAACCATTTGATGAGTTCTCAACTGGAAAAAGGTTCGCCTGCACAATATCAGTTGCCATCGAGTGTCTCAGAGAGCATGATCAATGATGTTGTTGCCTGGATTAAACAGAAGTAAACCTGGTTGATCATCAATATCATGTAAAAATAGTATACAGAATGAGGGGCAACCCTCATTTTTTTTTAATTTGTTCCGATGGCAAAATTTAAAGCATTACTCTTCGATTTAGACGGTACCCTTGTTGATTCTGAGCACTTTCATTTTAATACCTGGAATGAGCTGCTGGCTGAGTCCAGTATACAGTTAGAATATTCAGATTTTCTGAAAAATTATGCGGGCATCCCTTTACCCGGAAACGCAGCCCGCCTTAAAGAACTTTACGAAATTGAATCTCCACTGGAACTGCTGATCTCGCGAAAAGAGGACCTGACTGTGGAACGTTTGAAAACAAGTGTGATTGACCTGATGCCGCATGTGCAGGATACGCTCGACTTCTTTGTAAGTAAAGGAATTAAAATGGCACTGGTTACGGCCAGTAAACGCCCGGATGTGGATGAGATGTTCAGAAAAAATGGCCTGGACAAATATTTCAGCCTTCTCATTACAAGAAGTGACGTTGTTAACAGCAAGCCTGATCCTGAATCGTATAACCTTGCAGTGGAAAAACTTGGGTTGGAAAAATCGGATTGTCTGGTGTTTGAAGATACCCTGAACGGCCTTCGTGCCGCTAAAGCAGCGGGATTAACCTGTTTTGCCATCCAGGCAAATACGGACGACCATATCAAATTGGCTGCCGCAGATCAGATTTTCCTTGATTTCCTGGCGGTAAAGGAGTTCCTTATAGCAAACGAATTAATTTAATTCGGTAACAGCAGATAAAAAGAACGGGCATAAACTTATAGCTTATGCCCGTAATCTAAATTAACGCTCTCCATATAAAGACGAGTATTCAAATGATTTATTGTATTGCCGCCTGATTATTTTTTAAAATTTTCAAGGTAGTTAGTCAAAATGCTCTTCAGGTACAGTTCTGGTTTAGGCATAGTAATAATCGCACCCGGCTCTTTGTCCTGTGATTGTTTGATGTAATTTGCTTTTATTTTTCCCCAGTCTTTTGAATATAACTGAATAAAAGTATCTACAAACTGTTTGTCAGTATAATTTTCAGGAAGCTTACTTAACACAACTTCAATTTTCTCTTCTTTTCTATGTAATACAGCCATGGTAATCTTATTTGCTTTCGCCCCAAAGCTACAAACTAATTTGTTTACCTAAACTTTTATCTTTTTCAATTGTTGATTTAGGGGTTAGCTAGAGGGAATTATTTCATTTTATCATAATTATCATACGATATGGCAGATCAATTGAAAAGGGGGGGATTGTTTGTGTTCTTCATTGAGTGTTTACAAGATTTATACAGTGCTGAGAAGAAAATCGTAAAATGCGCAGCCGCACTATCAATAGCGGCTTATACCGAGGAGTTACAAAATGCATTATGTGATCAATCACATGTAGCAGAGTCGCATGTAGAACGTTTGGAGACGGTTTTCAGACTTTTATCGGAAAAACCAGGTGATGGAAAATGTAAGATCATTGAAACCTTGAGTGAAAAATCTGCCGAAATAATTAAAACTGTAGAAACCGGTACAGCCTTGCGCGATGCGGCAATAATTTACGCTGTACAACTGATCGCCCATTATAAAATTTCAAGTTATGGCAGCCTGATTTCGTTACTGGGCGAAATTGAGAATGACAGTGCGCAGGTTTTGTTGGAAAGGTGCCTTTCTGATGAAAAACATGCCGATGCCTATCTGACCCATATTGCTACACAATTCATTAATCCTGCGGCAAAACAGGAGTCCGGCTAACCTGAAACTGGTTTGGCAAGGAAGTTATGCGTTGAAATGCTAAACAATTGTTGTACTCTGGTGTTGCTAGCCAAATGGTAAATTATTATTCAGGTACAAGCGGTTTGCTATTGCCGGTACGTAACAAAGAGTTTTATCCTCCGGAATTTCGTGACAAAAGCAGGCTGCATTATTATGGTACTCTTTTTAACAGTATTGAAGTAAACAGCTCATTTTATAAAGTGCCAATGGCTTCAACCGTCGAGAAATGGGCCGCAGAGGTTCCTGAAGATTTTAGATTTACCTATAAGCTGTCGAGGGATATTACCCATAATAAAGGCCTGGCCTTTGATCCTGCTGCAGTGGCTAGATTTATGGAGGTGATCTCTTTTGCAGGTAACAAAAAAGGGAGCCTGCTGGTGCAGGTTCCCCCGAGCGTTAAAAATGTACACCGCGGACAAATGGGTTTTTTATTAAACACCATCAGGGATGCCGATCCTGATGAAACCTGGGATATTGCAATTGAATTCAGGGACAACTGCTGGTATGAAGAAACTACGATGGAACTACTCACTGAACTCAGAATGGGACTGGTAGTGCATGATAAACTGAGTACGGCAAGCGGAATGCTGGATACGGGTGTTGACTTTGTTTACGTCCGCTTTCATGGCCCCGGTGGTAATTATAAAGGCAGGTACGAACAGGATTTTTTATACGAATACGGCTCCTACGTGAATGAATGGATGGACGAAGGAAAAACTGTTTATGCTTATTTCAATAATACCATGGGCGATGCGATTGATAACCTGATTACACTGAGAGAACTGGTGCAACCAGGTTAAGTTATTTCCCCGCGAAGTTCATAGCTACCCAGTCTTTGTTATACAATGCCTTTTTTTGCTGGTTCCATGCCACCAGTACGGTGTCTAGTCCCTTCTTGAGGCAGCGCAGCGTTTTCAAGCGGTTGATATTGACCTTGTGGTCACGTACAACTTCTTCATACATCAACTGGTTCTCTTCATTATAAAATTGTACAGTGGTCACATTTTTGACATTTACGTTGGATACTAACACCCAATAGCCATTTTTTGGAACACAGGCTGACCTTGATTGAGCATCTGCTGATAAGGATAATGATAACAGGCCGAATGTGGCGATGAGGAGGATAAAATAAGTCTTTTTCATGATTTTTATAGTTTATGATGGTTGATTCTGTTTCTTAATTCAAATGTATAGGCCATTTTAATCAGTTTTTTGACAAATAGACCAGCCCCTTAAACTGGATGTTACAAAGCAGAAATTGTTATATAAATTCATTTGGTCGTCGACAAATGGAATTGGTGGCTTTCTTGTCTGCATTGGTCTAATAACCAAATTGTTGTGTAATAATTCTGATTGGGTTTTGTACCTTTAAGTAAAGAAACCAGTTATGCAGTCCCTACCATTCATCTTCTCGGCACAACCCAAATGGAGAATACGCCGGCATCTGGTATTCTGGCTCTCGTGGTTTGTATTCCAGGTGTTCATCTATTCCTTTTCGCCCTCACCGCTACTGCAGAAACAAAACTTTTTGGTGCGTCTGAGTATGACTGCCCCAGAGAGTTTGATATATTTGGTTCCGCATCTGTTTGCCGCCTATACACTGATGTATATTGTAGTTCCACGCCTTGTAATTAATGGTTTGTATATCAAAGCATTGGAAATGTCGGTGATCATATTCCTGATTACTGCTGTATTGGCTGCTGGTTTATCGATGACAGTAATAGAACATTTGAGGCAAATAAATATTAGGCCTATGTTGCCTGCAGGAATGATGATTAACCCAACACCTTTGTATGTTCAGATTGGAGAGTCGGTCATGGCCGGTTTGCGGGGAAGTATAACTATTGGAGGGCTTGCCGCAGCAATCAAGCTGATGAAGTGTTTTTACGAAAGACAACAGGCCGCACTCAGGCTGGAAAAGGAGAGGGCACGAACAGAATTACAAATGCTGAAAGCGCAGCTCCACCCGCATTTTTTGTTCAATACGCTGAATAATATATATAGTTACACTCAGGAAGTATCAGTAGTAGCCTCAAATATGATTCATGGCTTATCAGAATTGCTGCGTTATATGTTATATGAGTGCAATCAGCCGTTTGTGCCGCTGCATAAGGAGCTTAAAATGATTGCAGATTATATTGCCCTTGAAAAGGTAAGATATGATGAACATCTGGACCTTTCGGTAAGTATGCCTGCTGAAAGCGGAAAGGTAAGAATAGCGCCCTTATTACTGCTTCCATTAGTTGAAAATTGCTTTAAACATGGCGCCAGCAAGATGATATCCAATCCCTGGATTAGCATAAGTGTCACTTTGAATGACACGATATTACGAATGAAACTGGTCAATGGAAAGGCGGCCAATTCGATCCCATCGCATTTAGGTATTGGAACTGCAAATACCCAGAAAAGGCTTGAATTAATTTATCCGGGAAAGTACGAATTTCAGGCTGTAGACGAGGAGGATATGTACATAGTGAATTTAAAACTGTGGCTCGACCAGGCTAATCAGGTTGTGGAAATTAAAGATATTGAAGATGAAACCAGAGAAAATTTTCAGTTGTCTGATCGTTGATGACGAACCCCCTGCACGGGAAATTTTGAAAAGATACATACAACAGGTGCCGATATTAAGGCTTACTGATGAGTGCAGCAATGCACTGCAGGCGTTAAGTACTTTGCAAACCCAGGCTGTAGATCTTCTTTTCCTTGACGTCCAGATGCCACAGGTGACAGGTCTGGAGCTGATCAGGTCGTTAAAATCGCCTCCGGCAATTATTCTGACAACCGCGTTTGAACAGTATGCAGTGGAGGCTTTTGATCTCGATGTAACTGATTACCTGCTGAAACCGATCCAATTTGACAGGTTTTTGAAGGCGATAATGAAAGCCCTTCCGCGGGAAGTACCAAACTATCAGGAAAACGAAGTTCCTGACGTACATATTCCAAATCAGACTTTCCTTTATTTCAGGGCAGACCGTAAAATGGTAAAAGTGCTGATTAACGACATTCTCTACATTGAAAGTTTAAAAGATTATGTGAAAATTTATACGGAGAAAGGTCTGATAGTGACGAAGTACGCCATCACGGCATTGGAAGTGATGCTTCCCGAAGATAGTTTTGTGCGTGCCCACCGGTCCTTCATTGTATCGCTGAGCAAGATCACTTCCTTTACGCCTGACACTATAGAAATCGGTGACACTCAGGTGCCAGTGGGCAAACTCTATAAACAGCACCTTTTTAAAATGATGAATTTAACAGTTTAAGGCTGCTTTTAGATGTCCGTTAACGGTCATCATGTGTTTGAAAATGAACACAGATATCTTATAATTATCAGCTTATACACTGTTAATGCTTAAAAGAGACCCTTCCGCTTCTCCGGCACCAAAATGGCTGTTGGTATAATGATTATGTTAGGACTTCAACTACTGCTGATCTACCGGAATTTTAAAAGATTTAAAGTTTCGTTTTTTATAAACCTGATTGGCTTGTCAACCGGACTTGCCTGTTCTATAATAATTTATCTCTGGGTGACGGATGAACTCAGCATCAATACCTTTAATAACAATAACGACCGGTTATACCAGGTAATGCGCAATGAACCTTACGGTCGGACCATCAGAACTGAATCCTTTACACCCGGACCGCTTGCGGAAGCAATTGCCACTGAAATACCAGATATTGAAACCGCGGTTACAGTGGTGCCTCCACAGCCGGCCTACCGTGGTATCATCAGTACAGTGAATAGCGCTGCTTATGCAAGTCCCCAGTTTGCAGGTAAAGATTTTTTTAAGGTGTTTACCTATGAATTTGTTCAGGGAAACAAATCTGCAGCTTTGGTTGGCCAAACAAAAATCTGTATTTCTCAGGAGTTGGCAGTCAGGTTGTTTCATACTACTGGCAGCGTGATTGGAAGGATAGTTAAATTTGAGAATGACGATCTTAAGGGTACTTATATTATATCTGGTGTTTTCAGGAAACAACCTGCGGCAGCTGAGAATTTTGATATATTGTTTAGTTATGACTTGTATAAAGGGATGCGGCCTGAAATTGCCAGCTGGGCACGAATTAATCCTGCGCGGGTTTTAAGGGGTTAACCTTTTCAGTCCTTATTTTTTCACGCAAATATGTCAGCAATTTAGCCTGTGTAGCCATACTGTTGTTTTTTTTTATTTGTAAAACTCTATTGAAAATTACCTGTTACGGCTTGTGAATTATCACAATTATAAGCCACTGGTGGTTTTTGTGACGATGTTTTTCATATAAAGAAAACATAACATATGACTTTTAGAAACTTACCGGGGAAACCCTATCCTCTCGGCGCAACATGGGATGGCAAAGGGGTAAATTTTTCGCTATACTCTGAGAATGCCACAGGCGTTGAACTCTGCCTTTTTGACCCCGATAAGGCTGAACAGGAATCACAAAAATTTAAAATTACAGAACATACCGATCTCACCTGGCATATCTATCTGGAAGGGATAAACCCAGGGCAGTTATATGCCTATCGTGTACATGGACCGTATGATCCGGAAAATGGCCACCGGTTTAACCCCAATAAACTGGTGGTGGATCCCTATGCCAAATCAATTGCCGGTACTATCAAATGGGACGATGCGGTATTTGGATATATTGTTGGAAATGAAAATGAGGATTTAAGCTTCAGCGATTCTGATAGTGCGGCATACATTCCTAAAGCAGTAGTTATAGATAACAGATTTGACTGGGAAGGCGACAAGCGTCCCGATATCTCTTACGATGATACTGTGATTTACGAGGCACATGTAAAGGGATTGACCAAACTGCATCCCGATATCCCTGAAGAAATCCGCGGTACATATGCAGCAGTAGGGCATGAGGTGACCATTGCGCACTTGAAAAAACTGGGTGTTACAGCTATCGAGCTGATGCCGGTGCACGACTTTCTTTCTGACAGGTCGCTCCAGGATAAAGGGCTCACGAATTACTGGGGTTACAATACCATGGGTTTTTTCGCTCCTGATGCACGTTATTCCTGTACAGGGAAACTCGGGCAGCAATTGAATGAATTTAAAACCATGGTAAAAAACCTGCATAAGGCAGGAATAGAGGTAATCCTCGATGTGGTTTATAACCATACCGGTGAAGGCAATCAAATGGGGCCAACACTTTCCTTCAAAGGCATAGACAACGCATCTTATTACCGCCTGACCGATGATAAAAGATACTATATGGATTATACGGGCACAGGAAATACGCTAAACGCCAACCTTCCCAGTGTATTGCGGCTGATGATGGACAGCCTGCGTTACTGGATAACCGAAATGGGAATCGACGGATTTAGGTTCGACCTGGCCGCTACGCTGGCAAGGGAACTGCACGAGGTTAACAGGTTGAGTGCTTTTTTTGATATCATTCATCAGGACCCGATTATTTCTCAGGTAAAGCTGATCGCTGAACCATGGGATGTGGGAGAAGGTGGATACCAGGTTGGTAAGTTCCCTCCCGGATGGGCAGAATGGAACGGAAAATACAGGGACTGTATCAGGGATTACTGGAGTGGTTCTGAAAACACCCTGCCTGAATTTGCCGACAGGATTACAGGAAGCGCAGATCTCTATAAAGAATATAGAAAACCGACAGCGAGTGTGAATTTTATTACGGCGCACGATGGTTTTACGTTGCATGACCTGGTTTCTTACAACGAAAAGCATAACGACGCAAATGGAGAAAACAATCAGGACGGTGAAAGCAATAACCGCTCCTGGAACTGTGGCGTGGAAGGGCCAACTGAGGATGAGAGTATCAATGCATTGAGGCTTAAGCAGAAACGTAATTTTCTTACGACTTTATTTTTATCACAGGGTATCCCGATGCTTGTCGCCGGCGATGAACTCGGGCGCACACAGCAGGGTAACAACAACTCCTATTGCCAGGACAATGAAATTTCATGGATAAACTGGGAAGCTGCCGATCAGGAACTGATTGAGTTTACCGGTAAACTGATCCATTTGAGACGTGAACATGCGGTTTTTTCAAGGAAAAACTGGTTCAAAGGTACGCCTGTAAAAGCAAATGGGATAGAGGATATTGCCTGGTTCCTTCCCGATGGTGGGGCAATGACCGACGAAAACTGGCAGGAAGGTTACGCAAAATCGGTCGCAATATATCTGAACGGCAGCGGATTGAATACGGTGGACCATAATGGCAATAAAGTGGTGGATGATAATTTTTACGTGATATACAATGCAAATACTGAAGTGATTGAGTATAGGTTGCCCCGTGTGGAATATGGCAACGAATGGCAGTTGATTGTAGATACAGCAGTTACAGCAGAACCGGAAATGCCTTTAAACCTTCATCCGGAGAGCATGGTGCCGGTCCAGGGACGATCAGTGGTATTGCTGCAGAATTTTAGGAAAGTAAAATAAGACTCTTAGTTATGGATTCAAAAGACGGCAAAAAAAGAGTGGTCATCACTCATGTTTCCCCAACGGTTGAAGGCGGCAAATATCCCGCGAAGGCGGTTGAAGGAGACCGGATCATCTTATCAGCAGATGTTTTTGGCGATGGGCACGATGAAGTGCTGGCCAGTGCGTTTGTAAAAAATTTAGAAACAGGGGAAGAGGTTGAACTACCGATGACACTGATTATTAATGATTACTGGGAAGCATCCTACACTTTTGAAACTGCAGGTGAGTATGAATTCAGGATCAGGGGCTGGGAAGACCATTATGGCACGTGGAAACATGGGCTCAAGAAAAAATATGAAGCTGGGCAGGACATAACTACGGAGCTGGAAATAGGACGGGGAATGCTTGAAGCGGCGGCTGAACTGTTGAATACCGGAACCTCCATACTTAGCAGTGCTGCCCACAGGTTGCATGTTGGCGATGCGGCTGAAGGAATAGCGGTAGCTTTAAGTGACGATATTGAAGAGGTAATGTTTGCGTACCGCCTGGAAGAATACGTAACTGAATATCCGCAGGCATTTAAGATCAATGTAGAACGCAAACGGGCAGGATTTAGCACCTGGTATGAGCTTTTTCCAAGATCGGCTGCTACTGAACCTGATAAACACGGCACCTTCAAAGATGTGGAAAAACTGCTGCCGAGGATCCAGAAGATGGGTTTCGATGTGCTTTATTTCCCTCCCATCCATCCTATAGGGGAAAAGAACCGGAAGGGAAAGAACAATACATTAACGGCCGGTCCCGATGATCCCGGCTCTCCATGGGCTATTGGAAACAGAAAGGGCGGACATAAGTCTATCCATCCCCAGCTGGGTACAATGAAAGACTTTAAAAACCTGATTAACGCAGCAGCCGGCAAGGGAATTGAACTGGCTATGGACATTGCATATCAGTGCGCACCCGACCATCCATATGTAAAATCTCATCCACAATGGTTTAAATGGAGACCTGACGGGACGGTACAGTTTGCAGAAAACCCGCCAAAAAAATATGAGGATATCCTTCCGTTCGATTTCGAAACAGATGACTGGGAAAATCTCTGGCAGGAACTGAAAAGTATTATTGATTACTGGATAGACGCTGGTATACGCATCTTCAGGATTGATAATCCGCATACCAAGGCATTTCCTTTCTGGGAATGGATGATTGGCGAGGTACGTAAAACCCATCCTGAGGTTTTGTTTCTTGCGGAAGCGTTTACACGCCCAAGGCTGATGGAGAGACTGGGAAAGGCGGGCTTTAACCAATCGTATACCTACTTTACCTGGCGCAATACCAAATATGAAATTGAAACTTATATGAAAGAACTGACCAAAACTGAGATGCGGTATTATTTCCGTCCTAACTTTTGGCCCAATACCCCTGATATTCTTCCGCCGGCATTGATCAATGGTGGTGAAAATGCACATATCATGCGTCTTATCCTGGCAGCTACACTTTCATCCAATTATGGCATGTATGGCCCTGTTTACGAGTATGGACTGAATACCCCACATGGTGTAAAGGAAGAATACGTGGATAACGAAAAATATGAAATTAAACAATGGGACTGGAAAAAATACACGCGCATCCGTGAGATCATTATACGTGTAAACCAGATCAGGAAGCAAAATGCTGCACTCCAGAGTACATGGAACATTGATTTTGGGGAAACAACGAGCGACCAGATTATCTGTTACGCAAAAACAGATGGACGGACCAATAATAAACTGCTGATTGTGGTGAACCTGGATGTGGCTCAGAATCAGGTTGCATTTATAAAGGTGCCGCTTAAGGAACTCGGTGTCGACCCTTCTTCCCGATACAGGGTTCATGACTTGTTAAGTGGCGACGTTTACAACTGGCAGGGTGAGTGGCAATATGTGGAGCTGAACCCATACCTGATGCCTGCACATATATTTAACATCGAACAATAACCAAATATATTATGGACAACCGCACAAATAAAATTGACGATAAATTACACTGGTACAAAGATGCCGTGATTTACGAGCTCCATATTAAGGCATTCCGCGATGGGAACTGTGACGGAATCGGAGATTTTAAAGGACTAATGGAAAAACTTCCTTACCTGGAAGATTTGGGTGTCACGGCCATCTGGCTCCTGCCGTTTTATCCTTCGCCATTGAAGGATGACGGATATGATATTGCTGATTATTACCACATCAATCCTGCTTATGGAGATATTAAACAATTTAAGCTTTTTCTAAAAGAGGCCCATAAAAGGGGACTCAAGGTGATTACCGAGCTGGTGATCAATCATACTTCTGATCAGCATCCCTGGTTTCAGCGCGCAAGAAAAGCGCCGAAAGATTCTCCGTTCCGTGATTATTATGTGTGGAGTGATGATCCAACGAAATTTAAGGATGCCCGTATTATTTTCCAGGATTATGAAACGTCTAACTGGACCTGGGACCCGGTTGCCAATCAGTATTTCTGGCACCGCTTTTTCCATCATCAGCCTGACCTGAACTACGACAGTGATCTGGTACAGCAGGAAGTGTTCAAAATTATGGATTACTGGTGCAAAATGGGGGTAGATGGTTTTAGGCTGGACGCGGTGCCGTATCTATTTGAAAGAGAAGGTACCAACTGTGAAAATCTTCCCGAAACGCATGCTTTCCTTAAAAAACTGAGGAAATATATTGACGACCGTTATCCTGGAACGCTGCTGCTGGCTGAAGCCAATATGTGGCCCGAAGATTCCGCATCTTATTTTGGGGACGGGGATGAATGTCAGATGAATTACCATTTTCCAGTGATGCCAAGGATGTTTATGGCGGTACAGATGGAAGACCGCTACCCAATAACGGATATTTTTGACCAGACGCCCGCGATCCCTGAAACCTGCCAGTGGGCTATTTTTTTGAGAAATCATGATGAATTAACGCTGGAGATGGTGACAGACGAGGAACGTGACTATATGTATAAGGTATATGTAAAGGATCCTAAGGCAAGGATTAACCTCGGCATCAGGCACAGGCTTGCACCTTTGCTGGAAAATAACCGTAAGAAAATTGAACTGATGAATACACTGCTCTTCAGTTTGCCTGGAACGCCGGTGATTTACTATGGTGATGAAATTGGGATGGGTGATAATTTCTATCTGGGCGACCGTGATGGGGTACGCACGCCAATGCAATGGCATTCTGACCGAAATGGCGGATTTTCAGAAGCAAATCCGCAAAGGATGTACCTGCCTTTAATTCTTGATCCGCAGTTCCATTATGAATCGCTGAATGTTGAACTACAATCCAGGAACACTTCATCATTATTGTGGTGGACTAAAAGAATGATCAGTACGCGTAAAAAATACAAAGCATTTGGTCGCGGTGACATGAAATTTATTCACAGCGAAAATGCCAAGGTGCTGGTTTTTACACGTACTTATGAAGACCAGACCATGCTGATTGTTGCTAACTTATCAAGGTTTGCACAAGCGGCAGAACTTAACCTCGACAATTACAAAGGATCGGTACCTGTGGAAATCTTGAGCCGGAACCGCTTTCCGGCAATCAAGGAAGACGTCCCATACTTTTTTACGTTAGGTGCATACGCCTGCCAGTCGTTTATTTTGGAAAAGGTGCACCCTGAGATGGATAATGAAGAGCGTTTGTCGGTCATTAAAATTGATAAATGGAAAGATCTGGTAAGCAGGGAGGTGCTGGATGAACTGGAAAATACAATACTTCCCAATTACATGATGCACCTGCGCTGGTTTGGCGGAAAAGGCCGGGGTATGGAGAATTTGCGGATTATTGATCATGCTGCACTTCCTATGTCGCCCAACAACACGTTTATCCTGCTGATGGAGGTGTCTTACCGAGATGGTTTGCCAGACATTTACCAGCTGCCGGTGGCATTTGGAAAGGGACAGTTCTCTTATAAAATACAGGATAACTGCCCGCAGTCTGTAATCGCTTTGCTGAATATAAACGGTGAAGAAGGGGTGCTTTACGACGCCATTTATGGAATTGAGTTGCAGCAGGCCATCATAGAAAACATGGCGCATCACCATACCATAGGGCAGGGAGGGTCAGAACTTCATTTTACAGGTAACAAGCGCCTTAAAAAACATGTACTTGAAAACCCAAAAACTAAACCCAGGGTAATTTCGGCAGAACAGAGTAATACCTCTATTACTTACGATAATACTTTTTACCTTAAGATATACAGAAAAGTAGACCGGGCAATTAATCCGGATGTGGAAATGAGCCGGTATTTGAGCGAAACCGCACATTTTAAACATATTCCAGGATATGTAGGAACTATTGAATGGAAATTTGGAAACGATACAATGGTATTGGGGATGATGCAGGAAATGGTGACCAGTACCAGCGATGGATGGGCGTTTATGCTGGACCGTTTGGATGATTACAATGAAAAACTGTTGTCACATACCGATCTCTCGCAGGTATCTACAGAACTGAGGGGCAATCTTGCCGACCCGGTTATTTATGAAGATTCTCCCGAGGACCTGAAAGAGCTCATTGACGGTACATTGTCAGAACAGGTACGCTTGTTGGGGATCAGGACGGGAGAAATGCATCTGGCACTGTCGGCTGCACATGATCTGCCGGCATTTAAACCAGAACCTTTCTCGCTTCATTACCAGCGCTCACTGTTTTCTTCGCTGCAGTCACTGGTCAGGGTAGCCTTTCAGAGCCTTTCTAAGAATATGAAATCGCTCAACCCTGAAGTACGCAAGGAGGCCGAAGAAGTTTTGAAGATGAAAGATGAGATCCTGGGAATCCTCAAACAGGTCTATAGCAGGAAGATAGAAGTCACTAAAATACGGATCCATGGAGATTACCATTTGGGACAGGTTTTGTTTACCGGTAAAGACTTCCTTTTGCTTGACTTTGAGGGAGAGCCCGCAAGGAGTTATAGTGAACGCCGTCTGAAATATTCAGCACTGCGTGATGTGGCCGGCATGATCCGTTCATTCCATTATGCCGCTTATGGCAGTCTTTTTCTGGATAATCAGATCAGGCCTGAAGATATCGGTACACTGGTGCCTTATGTGGAGACCTGGTACCATTACATCAGCGGGTTTTTTATGAAATCATATCTTAAAACGGTTGGCAATGCAGCATTTATTCCTGATAACCAGGCGGATTTAGAGACATTGCTGCAGACATACCTGTTGCAAAAAGCCGTATATGAGCTGAATTATGAGCTGAATAATCGGCCTGATTGGGTAATTGTACCGCTACGTGGGATAAAAGCTATTGTAAATAAAAACCGGCAGGTGCTGGTATAAACAAAATGTTATGGCAAAATTAAAGATTCGGGATATAGAAGCGGTGAAAGAAAGTACATGGTTTTCTATGTTCAGTGATTTTGATATTCAGCTTTTTAAAGCAGGTAAACATTACCATTTATACAATAAACTGGGTGCACATCAGGTAGTGCATGAGGGTGTTGCGGGTACCTATTTCGCCGTTTGGGCGCCAAATGCAAAATATGTGAGTGTAATTGGCAACGTCAATCGCTGGGACAGATCATCACATCCGTTGCAGGTACGATGGGACAGTTCGGGAATCTGGGAAGGTTTTTTTCCAGGGGTCGGACTGCAGGAATATTATAAGTATTTTATTGAATCGCATCAGGGGTACCAGGTGGAAAAGGGTGATCCATATGCATTTCACTGGGAAACGCCCCCGCATACTGCTTCTGTTACCTGGACCCTGGGTTACCAATGGAAGGATGAAGACTGGCTGCAGCGCAGGAAACAGCAGAAGATTGTGGAAGAGCCGATGTCTGTATATGAACTGCACCTGGGCTCGTGGAGGAGAAAACAAGACGAAAGCGGCGAGCGTTTTCTCACTTACAGGGAAATTGCTGATGAACTTCCCGGCTACTGCCGTTATATGAACTTTACTCATGTAGAGTTTATGCCAGTTATGGAACACCCTTTTTATGGTTCCTGGGGATATCAGATTACTGGTTTTTATGCACCAACCAGCCGTTACGGCACACCACAGGATTTTATGTACCTGATAGACGAACTACATCAGGCAGGAATTGGTGTGATCCTGGATTGGGTGCCATCGCATTTTCCTACGGACATGCATGGACCGGGTGATTTTGACGGAAGCCATTTATATGAATATGACGATCCAAGGAAGGGTTTTCATCCCGACTGGAAAAGTTACATATTTGATCTGGGACGCAACGAGGTAAGGGCCTTCCTGATTTCGAACGCGATTTTCTGGTTGGAAAAATATCATATTGATGGGCTGAGGGTGGATGCTGTAGCATCTATGCTTTATCTCGACTATTCCCGCAATGCAGGAGAATGGGTGCCAAATGTGTATGGAGGACGTGAAAACCTGGAGGCTGTGAGCTTTTTACAGGAGTTTAATACGGCCGTACATGCGCAGTTTGGTGATGTTTTTACTGTAGCGGAGGAATCTACTTCGTGGCCCGGCGTAACACATCCGGTAGCGGAGGGAGGCCTGGGATTCGATTTCAAGTGGATGATGGGCTGGATGCATGATACGCTATCTTATTTTCATCAGGAACCTATTTACCGAAAATATCACCAGGGACAACTGACATTTGGCCTGGTTTATGCATTTTCTGAAAAGTTTGTGCTTCCGTTGTCGCATGATGAGGTGGTTTATGGAAAAGGATCGCTCATCAATAAAATGCCGGGCGACCAGTGGCAACAGTTTGCCAATTTAAGACTGCTTTTTGGCTTTATGTTTGGTCATCCGGGTTCTAAAATGATCTTTATGGGTGGTGAATTTGCCCAGAGACGGGAGTGGGGACATGATTTGAGTCTCGACTGGCATGAAAATCATCATCCTGACCATCATGGAGTACAGGTATTGCTGAAAGATCTGAACGCAATTTATCAGCAATATCCTGTCTGGTATAAAAATAATTATTCGTCTGCCAGCTTTGAATG
>Ga0247815_10000425_pt1 | contig 33363 bp, 21 predicted proteins | sample UWRJL194509B1_FD_181014 | JGI IMG/M metagenome (GOLD analysis project Ga0247815, IMG submission 181014) | Plant litter microbial communities from Arlington Agricultural Research Station in Wisconsin, United States - UWRJ-L194-509B-1 | ecosystem: Environmental > Terrestrial > Plant litter >...
CAGTGATTTGTTTAAGTGCACTTTGAGTGTCTGTCCCCATGCTTTCATAAAAGAGAAAAGACTCTTTTGGGTTGATGATGGCATCAATGAGAGGATTCGGCTCAGTGATTCCCAGAATTGACTGAAGGCGGGTTGTGGAAATACCGACTACTGTATAGTAGATTTCTGAATGGGCCGGAAATGTAATGACAGAATCAAGATTGTTTGATGCAATCTGTATTGCCTTGTCGTTAAAGCGACTAAAATTAAGCTGTTCCTGATCATTCGCAACTAGTGTTACCGGCTCTTCATTGTTGTAAAACATTACACTGATAATACTGGCCGGATCTTTTGAACCTGTACGTTTCAATATCAATTCCTGGTTAAGCTTATATCGATGTATAAGTAAACGGAAATCGTGGTAGATATCTACCCGACGGACAAATCCTTCGCCAATATTATCTGGTATATGTAGTTGATTGTCAACTACTGGTACCTTCAACACCTCAGCGAAGGTCTGCAGAAAATTAAATTGTGGCGTTGTTACGAACTCTATTAACATTCTAAAGATGAAATATAAACAATCTTCTATTTGAATTAGTTATGGTGATAATTATTGAACTATCTGTATTCTGATAAATTTACTAAAATAACTTATTGGTACTATGCTTACACTCTCAAATTTAGCACGATTAAAAGTATTTTGTTTATTAAAACTTACCATATGTACAAAGATCAAATCAACTCTGTTTTAATAAGTGGCGCAGGTCCAACAGGTATGACTGCTGCGATGGAACTTAGCAGAATGGGTATAAACGTTAGGATCATAGATAAAGCGTTGGGCCCGTCTGCAACATCAAGGGCGCTGGCGGTTCAGGCCAGAACCATTGAATTATTGGAGCAGCGAGGTATTGCAAAGGAAATGCTGGATAAAGGTAATCGCGCGCTGGCGACTACAATATATAGCGACAAAAAAACACTGGCAAAAGTGGATTTAACGTTAATTTCCAGCCGGTATAATTTCTGCTTACTGATACCTCAATCACATACCGAGGAAATTTTAAGAAAACAGCTTGAAAAACAAAATGTAACTATAGAATGGCAGACGGAAATGACCGATTTTATTCAGCTGCCTTCAAACAAGGGAGTGACAGTCACAATCAGGAACGCTGATGGCCAAACAGAAACTTTCGAAGCATCCTATCTGATTGCCGCTGAGGGCGCGCATAGCCCAACCAGGGCAAAACTTGGTGTTGATTTTCATGGGATAACCATGCGTCAGAATTATGCATTAGGTGATTTACATATCGATGGGGATATCCCCGATGATGAATTGTCTGTTTTCCTGACAAGAAAGGGTTTTATTGCCGTATTTCCGTTAACAGGTCAGCGCTTCCGCATGATGGCGACAGATCCTGCCGGTAATAAAACAGACCAGGCCCCATCGCTGGAGTATTTGCAAAAACTTTATGATGCTGTGGTACATATCCCCGGAAGATTATATGATGTACAATGGACCTCACGCTTTGGCATAAATAGCAGAATGGTACATACATTAAAAGTCGGCAACGTTTTTTTAGGAGGCGACACCGCCCACATCCATAGCCCCGCAGGTGGACAAGGTATGAATACAGGTATACAGGACATGATTAATCTTTGCTGGAAACTTGCCTATTATCTAAAGGGCATTGCGAGGGAAGAGATTCTGGATTCCTATCAGGAAGAGCGCTTGCCGATAATATCATCTCTACTGTCAACAACCGAAAGGGCAACAGATTTGCTGAATTCAACAAACCCAATTATCCACGGTTTGATAAATACCCTCTTGCCTCCTATTTTAAGCATGGGAATGGTTCAAAAAAAGGGTGCTGCGGTTGTAGGTGAATTGTCTCATTCTTATAGCGGTTCAGCTTTGGCAGATAAGGATGCAAAGCTGAAGCATTTGAAAGCCGGCGACCGACTTCCAAACTGGGATTTCACTGTTGATTCCATATCAGCGCAAGGGATGGAAAGGAAAGATGTTACGCTCTATCAACTTTTAGACCCCTCGTCATTCACACTTTTCCTGTTGAATTGTGGGGAGGTTAGTTTGAGATCCGAAGAATATAGTCCATTGGTCAAAACATGGCATGTTGCCAGTAACGTCGAATCATTTGTTAAATTGTTCGATACTTCACCAGCATTTGTATTGGTTAGGCCCGACTCTTATATAGGTGTTGCAGGTAAATATGAGGAGATCAGCCTTGTTAACGAATGGATGAAAAATTGGATTATTTAAGTTCATGGTACCAATATCTTTTAATAAATGAAAATTTGCAGGATGTCCAGATCAACCCATCAGAATGTCTGAATCACACCCTCACTTTTAAAGCTTGTGAGAATATATTTGTTACATAAAACTTATCGTCATGAATATAAGAAAACATGTATCAGATCAATTTAGGAGGAGCACAATTACGCTATTGTTATGTGCCTCAATCAGTTTGAGTTTTTATCAGTCCCATTCACAACAAAAATATACGCCCCCGCAAAAAAGGACTGCAACAGCACTGGATACCGCAACTAAACATGAGTCGCTAACCCCTAAGGAAAGGGACTTTGCCACCGGATTTTTAAAGGAGACTGAGGCAGGAGTTTCTTCCGCAATAAAAGGCTTGAACCAGGCACAATTAACATGGAAACCTGCTGTTGACAAATGGAGTATTGATGAATGCGTTAAACACATTGCTGTATCTGAAAAAAATATTTGGGAGATGGTGAACCAGTCGTTAAAACAACCTGCAAACCCGGACAAAAGAAGCGAAATCAAATCTACGGATGAACAGCTGATTAATGCTGTTAAAGACCGTTCGCATAAATCTAAAACAGGCGAAACGTTTGAACCATCAAATGCTGGCTATAAATCTGTTTCCGATGCGCTTGCCTCATTCCAGGAAAACCGCGACAAGTTGATTGCATATGTAAACAGCACTCCTGACGATTTGCGCAACCATGTGTCTGTTCTCCCTTTTGGGACTTATGACGCCTATCAGATCATTTTGCTCATCTCAGCGCACAGTAACCGTCATACGCAACAGATTGAAGAAGTAAAAGCAAACGTTAATTTTCCAAAACTTTAGTCGAATTAAGAGCAACCCGAGATAATTATCGGGTACAACCACATATAATTCCAGTATAACCTTTATACTTTTTTCATAATTTAGTGCTATGAAATAGATCCTGTCTATTCCAGCCCCTACTTTGTCCGCTTCAACCACTCGGTCATAGGCCTTGGAACATCATAAAGGTATCTTTGCTGTATAAACGATAACGTTTTATAACAGAATATCAAACAATTTAAGATAACAATGATGGAAAATCCAAACAATGGTTCATCCAAAGTGGTGTACACAGGAAAAACAACAACTACAAGTGGCCGTGAAGATGTCAGGAAAGTAGTCTACTGGCCACTAATTGCGATTGCCTTGATCATAAGCCTTTCTACATTTGCCATACCACAGGCTGCTTTTGCACAAAAACAAAACGTCACCCGCACTGAATTACAACGACACGATATCAGTACACCTGGTTGGGAAGCCATACAAGTAAGAATAGATTTTGAGAAAGGATCATCTTTTGGTATGCACACCCACCCAGGTGAAGAGGTTATTTATGTACTCAAAGGCAAATTTATTTATGAAATAGCGGGACAGGGAAAGGTAGTCGTTAAAGAAGGTGGTACACTTTTTATTCCGGCCGGTGTTGCCCATGCCGCATATAATATAGGAGAAACAAAAGCTGTAGAACTAGGCACCTATATTGTTGAAAAAGGAAAGCCCCTGGTGGTAAATAAATAAGCCAGGCGCTCACCTCGTTTCTATCACTACCTGCCCGCCATTGCGGAATAAATCGTGCGACACAAAGTATCCCTGGTTTAACTTCCCATTCACTTTTATCCCAGTAATTCCCCTTCCTTTTCCAGGTTTACTTACTGTCAAAGTTTTACCAGCATTGGTATTCCATTTCACCTCATCAAAAAGCGGTGCGGTAACTAAATATTCAGGATCAGTTGCAGAGAAAGTGTACAAGCCGGTTGAGCTTAACACATACCAGGCTGACATTTCACCAGCATCATCCATTCCGGCTAGTGCTAATCCCTTATCCCCGATCCCATAAAGATTATTTAAAATATTATCCAAGACCTTTTGCGTCTTCTCAGGCTTTCCGATAAACGTGTACGCAAATGGAGCTTCGTGATCTGGCTGGTTACCATGGCAGTACTGACCAATAAAGGTCTCAACATTTCTGGCAATGTGTTTTGGGTTCCAAGGTAAAGTAAACAACGAATCCAGTTTAGATTCAAACCCTGCAGGCCCGCCATATAGTTTAATCAATCCTTTCATATCATGCGGCGCAAAAAAGGACACCTGCCAGGCATTAGCCTCCCTATACATATATTCATAGTATGGAAAAGTAGGATCAAAAGGTTTAATCCAATCGCCATTTGTTAACCTTCCACGCATAAATCTGGTGGAAGGATCAAACATGTTTTTGTAATTCTGAGACCGTGCCATCAAAATCCTGTAATTTGTGGTATCACCCAATTTCTTTGCCATTTGGGCAAGAGAATAATCATCATATGAATACTCCAAAGTTTTGGAGACACCGGCATTCGCTTTGGTCTCCACTTCGGGATGTGCAATGTCGGGATCTGAGATATAACCTTTTTCAATATATTCTGCCAGGTGTGGTCGTGCCCCTGGCGAAATATTGGCATTTCTGAGTAGAATCGCATAGGTACCCTTTACATCAAAATTATCTATACCGCGCAGATAAGCACCAGCAATGGACGATGCGCCATGGTCACCATGAAAAAATGTAGGGATAAAACCAGTTTTGTCGCCTACGTCTTTCATAGACTTAATCACATCAAGGGCTACTTTTGGGGAGATCAACCCTAACAAAACATCTTTGTTCCGATAGGTATCCCATAGCGAGGGCTCAGTATAATAATTAAAATCATCTGATTGAACTCGTTGCATTTTTACATCGGTATACTCGCCATTTACATCACTACGCAAGGCTGGCCAAAGTAATGACCTGTACAAGCAGGAATATAACATTTGCTTTTGCTTCTCATCTCCACCTTTTACCTGAATTTTTGATAGTACCTGTTCCCAGGTGTGTGACGCTTCATTACGAATCTCCTCAAAGCTTTTAGCACCAACCTCTTTCTCCAGATTTTCTTTGGCATTAGCAGTGCTCACAAAGGATAAGCCTATCTTAACTTCTACCGGGACATTTTTGCCATTAGCCAATTTAACACGGGCATATCCTCCGGCTCTGGCATCGTCGGTTTTGTCAACGGAGGCGATCTCAGTATTCAACAACACATAAAAATAAATGCGCTCGCCTGTTTGCTGACTTCCCTGCAAAACATTTTTGCCTACCTGTTTTATTTCCCATGTGGAAATCTTATTGTTGGCCCTGCCCAGGTCAAATATGATTTGCCTGCCGGTAGTATTGGCAAAATCATACCGGTGAAAACCGCAGCGCAAAGTAGAGGTCAGGCTGACTGTGACTTTGTAGTTATCAAGATATACCTGGTAAAATCCGGGTGCAGACTTCTCTTTCGAATGGGAGAATACTGACCCGAAATCCACAGGATTACGGCCCTTTCCTTCTATAGTGTTTTTGGAAACTGCAATGGCAGCTTTGGAACTGGTTATGCCACCTTCCCAAACAGGCATCAGTGGGATATTGCAAAGATTCCAATGCCCTTTATTGGTGTGGGTAAAACCATAAATGATATTATCTTCATATTCATATCCTGCTCCTGAACCATATTCTGTCATCGGGCTCAGCTGTACCATAGCATTGGGCATTGAACTACCGGGAAAGGTAAGCCCCGCCCAGGAACGCCAGTCTTTGGGCAATTGATATCCCAGGATTTTTGGATCAGTAAGCGGATAACTTCCAATAAAAGTGTTGACGTATTTTCCGTAAGTAATGCTTTGCTGCGCATTGATAGAGGACGCGCTAACTATTAAGCTTATTGCTAGTAAAGAGGTTTTGAGTATATTATTCATTGATCAGATTTTGATATTTGGTATCGTAAATATAATAAATGCGTTCTTTTTTATTGAGCCGAAGGCGGTGGAACCTTACTGCCCCAGTCCTTATTAGGTTTATTACCCATAGTGAAGATCAGCTCGCCACCTTTCATCAATTCGTCGCGATATAACCAACAGTTATCAAGGGGCGATCCGTTGAAGGTTGCGGATTGCACATATAGGTTATCTTTTGAATTATTTTTGGTAACTATTGATAATATCTTTTGATTACCTAAATTGATGGTGGCTTTATCAAACAAGGGACTTCCCAACTGGATAATCGGCCGGGCATCGGTGAGACCTTTGACATCAAAAAGGCCAAGGGCATTCATCACATACCATGATCCCAATTGCCCCTGGTCTTCGTCTTGTCCGTAACCATAACCATGAATGGGTTCGGTACCATAAAAATCGCGCCCAATTAATCTGGTCCATTTTTGTGTTAACCAGGGCTGGCGCGAAAAGTTAAACAACCAGCTAATATGCAGATTAGGCTGGTTACCGTGGTTATAAATGGCGTTGATGCCCGCAAAGGCATCGATAGTTTTGCCTCCGCCAAAGGCAGATTTCTCTGAGACTGTAAAAATGCTATCCAGCCGTTTGTTGAAATTATCCTGCCCAATAGCTTCTACAAGTCCAGCCGGATTTTGTGGCACATAGAAAGTGTACTGCACCGCATTACCCTCCTGAAATCCGCGCCATGGTTGGTAAGGATCAAATTTATCAACAAATGTTCCATCTGCACGTTTTGGTTGCATGAGTTTGTTCTGGGGATTCAGCAAGGCCCGCCAGCCGTTTGAATATTTAATCATCAGCTGATAATCTGCAGTTTTACCCATTGATTTGGCCATCTGTGCAGTAGCATAGGCGCTAAAACTATACTCAAGGGTATGTGATCCTGAAAAGTTCGAGCCGGTAGAATCGGTTACAAAGTCGCGACCAGTTTGTTCCAGATGGGGTACATAACCATATTCCAGAAAGGCCTTCGTGTCAAGCTTGCCGGCACCAAGTATCCTGTTTTTGTAATTCATGTCGTTGGCTTTAACTGCTTGATACGCCAGCGCTGTATCATAATTTCGGATGCCTGAATTGTAAGCCGCAGCGATGGCAAGTCCCACAAAGTTAGTTCCCACTCCAGAGATGTATTCGCTGTTCGCGATACCGTCGCCAAACCAGCCCCTGTCTTTGTAAAGTTGCAATTGGGTGTTTACAAAACTGCCGTACCATTCTGGATAACTCAATGCCCAAAGCTGGGTAATATTCCAATATCCGCCCCAAATGGCATCGGTATTGATAAACTCGGCCTTCAAAGTTTTATCTTTCTGTACCGGAAGCTGCCCGATGCTACCACCGTGTTTTGGATAGGCACCATTAACGTCACTGGCAATGCCCCTGCCCAATAGTGCATGGAAAAGCCCGGTATAAAATTTAGTTTTGTCCTGATCGCTTTTTCCTTCAACATTGATTTTGCCAAGTTCCTGCTGCCAGGTTTGCTGAGCGTTTTTCCTTGCTTGTTCAAAAGACAAACCTTCGGCCTCTGCCGCAAAATTCACTTTAGCATTTTCGATTGAAGTGTAGGACAGGCCAGTTTTCACTTCAATAATTTCTTTATCGGTTGTTTGATAATTGAGCACTAATCCGGCCCCCACGCCCTTGGACGAATTTGTATTGGGCTGGACAGTGCCAGCTGTGAATGCTGTGATGTTAAGTGGCTTTTTGTTGAGCTCACCGTAAAAAAACATCGCAACTTTCCCTTGAGGATCATAAATTTTAACGTATTTTGGATAAGTGAATACGTAACCTTCGAAATGGGTATCGTCGATCATTCTGATACTGGCATCGGTCACCTCACCGCTTTCGCCCTGTTTATTCCCAATATCTAATATGATGTGCGACTGGTCATTCTTAGGGAAACCGTAACGCTGGAAACCAACCCTCTTGGTAGCTGTAAGTTCGGCGGTAATGCCGTAATCTGACAATACTACTTTGTAGTATCCGGGTTCTGCCACTTCAGTTTTACGGTCGAACTTTGACCGGTAACCATGGTTTGGCCCTTCAAGGTCGCCGGGCCTTACTCTCAAATCACCTACGGTGGGCATATAACTTAGACCGCCGACCTGCCACTCATGGAAGTGGACAAAACCCTCTATGGAATTCTGGCGGGTATCATACCCCACGGCTTCCCATCCAGATGCATTTCCATAGTGCCCATTGGTAGAAGGCGCAAGTTTGGCCATACCATATGGCACAGCAGCAGGGGTATAAAAAAACCACCTGCTGTGTGCAGTACCAATATTTGGATCTACATAATGCAGCAAATTTTCCTGTTTGACTTTGCAGGACGCGACTGCAACTGCCGCGAGTAAAAATCCGATTTTTAGCTTCATGTTCATATCTGGTAATACCATTAGTATCCGGGGTTCTGGGTAAGATTACCATTGAGCCCTATTTCTGACGATGGAATAGGCCAAAGATAATCCTTAGCGGTAAATGTTCTTCTTTGGGCCCGTATATAACCGTTATCTACAGCCGGATCGCCAAATTTTGCACCATGGGCATAACCATTTAAAGTGGTTTCAGCGATCCTCCAACGTCGGATATCATCGGTCCTTAAACCTTCCATTGCAAGTTCGGCCCTGCGTTCACGACGGACAATGTTGGTCATGTCAGTAACGGGACCAGGATAATTTAAAGCTGCAGCATCGGTAAAACCTGCGCGCTGGCGCAATAATCTGATAGTCCTGTTCCAAACGCTTTCATCCATCTGCCCCAGGGCTTGTTTGGCTTCGGCATACGTAAGTAAGATTTCTGCATACCTGATCAAATGAAGGTTGGAGCCTGCGGTGAAAGAAGATAAGGCAATCGGGTCAAAATATTTACGCCAATAATATCCCGTAGGCGACGAAGCCTGCGAGGAGGGGCTGTATTCGTCCAGTCGGGAAGCATCTGGATCGCTGCCTGGTTTGATATAGATAACCTTGGTAGTTCCATCAGGCTTTACCCAGTTAAATTTGTCGTACACTACGGTAGCGGTTAACCGCGGATCACGGTTGACATAAGGATTATTTTCATCATAACCAGATCCCGTTTCTCTGATGCCCCTGCCGTTGAGTGTAATATAATCATCGACAAGTTCTTGCGTGGGCGACATCCCACTTACGCGGCCCCCAACTGAGCGCGGTGCAAAATCAAAGAATTCGTTCCAGGTACGTACAGATGGAACATATTGCAAGGAAAGGATGGCCTCATTGTTAGTCTTATTTACAGAGGGATTGCTGAACAAGTCGCTGTAATTTGACACCAGGCTGTATTGGCCGTTGACGCTGCCCTGGTTCATGAGCCTTTCGCAAACGGCTATAACTTCAGCCATGCGATTTCCTTCGTACAACAAAACGCGGGCTTCTAAAGCGAGCGCGGCACCTTTGGTAATCCGACCGTTTTCACTCGCAGGAATGGCTTCTTTAGCAGGCAGGATTGCCGCAGCTGCTTCCAGTTCGTCCAGTACAAATTTGATGACGGCAGCTTTCGGGCTACGCGCGATGCCCTTGGCTTCGTCTGGAGTAATATCCCTATCAATAAGAGGTACATCTCCAAACCACTTTGCCAGGTTAAAATGGGCCAAAGCGCGGATAACACGCGTTTCTGCTTTCAAGCGGTTGAGGGTAGCGGCAGGTAGGGTTGTATTTTGGTCAACTTTTGCGAGAAACACGTTGCAGGACTTAATATTTGTGTAATACACTGTCCAGTCGTTCAAAAACTTGCCCTGTGAGGAGGTCGCGTTACCACTTGCAACAAGGGAATAATCGCCTGATGTACTGTATGCATTATCAGAAGTTGCCTCATTATAAAAAAACGTACTGCTGGTGTCAATTTCATTGTAGTTGTTGTTCAGGGCACTATATACGTTTCCATCTACTGTCCAAAAATTACTTTCGGAAAACCTGTCGGTTGGCTCAAGGTCAAGCTTTTTACACCCTGCTGTGCTAACAACCATCAGCCCTGCGATCAATATGATATGTAATAATTTCATCTTGTTATGCTTTAATATTATGTCCTTAGAAAGTGATATCTAAACCAGCACCGTAAAATACAGGCAGTGGATAGCTACGTGCGCTATTGGAGCTGGCATTAACGGCCACATTGTTACCAAACTCTGTGGTTTCGGGGTCTATAAACTTAAGTTTGCTCACTGTAAACAGGTTTTGCCCGATCAGGGAGATGCGCAATCGCTCCATTCCTGCCTTTCTGCTGATGCTTTGCGGGAAGGTATATCCTATGTTAAGGTTTTTCAACCGGACGTAGGCCGCGTTGTACTTATACATGTCAGATCCTGTACGCCAATTGTTTGTATTTGATCCGGACCCAACCGCCGCCAGGCGAGGATACCTTGCATTGGGATTTTCTGCCGTCCAAAAATCAGTCATATGGTCGTATACTGTAGCACCGTAATTGAAATGGAACGGTTCAACAAGTTCTCCACGCAGGAAGGCGTCCCTTTTGCCAACGCCCTGTACGAACACCTGGAAATCGAAGTTTTTGTAGTTCAACCTGTAGGTGAAGCCAAATGTATAACGTGGAAATGGGTTGCCTAACACAGTTTTATCCTTATCGTCGATAATTCCGTCATTATTGCGGTCTTTAAATTTAATATCACCTGGCCCTACGTTTGCACCTGCCGGCTTGGGCGAATTGGTCACGTCGGCATCGTTTTGGAAATAGCCGTTGGTTTGGTATCCATAATATTGTGTGATGGGCTCTCCTACCCTTCTAATGAGCTGGAAAACATCCTGATTAAGTATTTGCTCGGATGTACCGCCGGTCAATGTCAGTAGTTTATTTTTGCTGTCCGCAACATTGAAACTAAAGCTATGAGATGCGGCGCCGGTGCTGAGGTTATAGGTTATCTGTGCTTCCCAACCATTGTTGCGAACTTTTGCTACATTATAATCTGGCAAGGCTGCACCAAATAAAGCAGGCACATCATACCTTGGCTGAAGAATGTCTTTGGTTGTTTTGTTAAAGTAATCAAATGATCCGGTCAGCTTATTATCGAAGAAGCCAAGATCAAGACCAAAGTTAAGCGTGGCCGCTTTTTCCCAGGTTAGGTCGCTGTTACTTAGTCTGAAACGTGCACCGCCGACAGCCTGGTTGTTGAAACCATAAGCACTTGGGTAATTAAAATAGGTAGTCTGGTATTGATAGGCACCAACGTTTTGATTTCCCAAAATACCATAGGTAGCCCGAAATTTCAGGTTGCTGATACTACTTTTTAACGGCTGCATAAAAGATTCATCGCTAATAAGCCAACCCAGGTTAACAGAAGGAAAAACACTTGCCCTGTTACCTTTGGCAAACCTTGAAGAGATATCATTACGCACTGTAGCTTCAAATAAATACCTGCCTTTGTATGAATAATTTATTCTGGAGAACAGGGAATTTAGACTATTCTGGTCGTTCGCGATGCTGTTTGTTGAGTTGATGGCATCAATCAGTGTACCTGATGTCGCAGTACCTAGTGTAGGATCTGTGAGAGTCTTTTGTAACTGGAAGCCCCTGCCGCTGAAATTCTCATTGGATGCACCAAATAATATCTTGTAGCTATGCTCCTTAATCGTTTTAGTATATTCCAGTAATAATTGCGTGTTCAGTAAAAGGGACTTATTGTTTTTGTCCAGCACGGTCAAATCATCGCCGTAAACACCTGAAGGCAAATAGTTTACTTTAGTTCGCCTGAAGAAGTTGCCATTATTGGCGATTGTACCACCAAAAATACCGGTTAATTTAAGGTCTTTGGTGATATTGACCTGTCCGTTAAAGTTACCGAAAATCTCATCGTTGTCAGATTGGTCAAACCCTCCCCTTTCGAGAATTCCATATTCGTTGTATTGGGAGGCAACGGGATTGGTAAGGTAATTACCATCGGCATCCTGCCAGTTGTAATTGTAGGGCACGCGGTTGGCGTCGGCAAAGATATTGTTATCACCTACACTATTGGTTTTGTTGCGTGTTTTGGTATAATTTAGGATCATATTCACACGTAGGATTCCGATCTGAGACGTTTGATTTAGACGCAGGTTGTATTTGGTATAACCGAAGTCGGCACCCGAGCCGCCATTGCCTATGAGATTGCTTTTTTGGTCTTGATAACCTGCTGATATATAATATGAATTGGTTGCACCACCGCCGCTGATACTGATGTTGTGCGACTGCTGAGGAGCATTTTGCAGCAGGTGTTCAATATCCCATGTGCCGTTGCCCTGGTTTTTAAGTTCCTGGATCTGTTGCGCTGTGTAAGCTACGGGTAGCCCGGCATTCACAAGCGACTGGTTTTTGTATTCTGCATTCTGTCCAGCATCAACTTTGTGTACAAGTACACGCGGATCCTGAAACCCAAAGCTGGAGTTATAGCTTAAGGATGGTTTCTGGTTCAGCTTTCCGCTTTTAGTGGTAACAAGTAATACACCGTTTGCTGCACGGGAACCGTAAATAGCAGCAGAACCTGCATCTTTTAATACGGAAACGCTAGCGATATCATTGGGGTTGAGGGTGTTTATATTTCCACCTATGATACCATCAATAACCACAAGCGGATCATTATTGCCAAGTGTGCCTACACCACGAATGTTAATACTAACGTTGCTGCCCGGATTTAGCTGACTCTGTTGAATAATCAAATTGGGGGCTTCGCCCTGTAAAGCCTGCAAGGTATTTAGCACAGGTTTGTTCTCTATATTTTTCGCACTCACCTGGCTCACTGCACCCGTCAGGCTGACACGCGATTGCGTTCCGTACCCGACCACCACGACCTCGGTAAGGTCTTTGCTATCCGGCACAAGAGTAACGGTGATTTCAGTTTTGCCGGCAATTGGAACTACTTGTGGCGTATAGCCAATGAAGGAAAATGTGAGGCTGCTGTTTGCAGAGGCATCCGGAACGGTCAATGCATAATTACCATTTGTATCGGTAACGGTCCCGATTTTCGTGCCGGTGATACTGATGCTTGCACCTGGTACAGGTTGTTTTTTTTCATCTAGTACCCGGCCTTTCACGATAATATCAGCCTTATAATTTGATTTATGAATAGGCACCAATGCCGCGAGCGCAACTGTGCCTGTGTTGATTGTGGCACATACCAGGATGGCCGCAATTGGTTTTCTGTAAGGCCAAAGGATCTTCAGCCCATTTAGTAGTTTAAGTTTCATACGGTAAATTTTGGTTATGGTTATTGAATCTTTGGGTGTTATAGGTTTGTTATCCTATTTCATTTGCTGTTGTTTTTAAAATTATTTTTCCAGTAGCCCTCAATGTCTTCAAGGCTGCGTCCTTTAGTTTCGGGTATCAGTTTCCAGGTTAGCAGTAACGCTGGAGAGCAGCACAGCGCAAATAGCCAGAAGGTCCAGGATGAACCAAGTCCCTCAAGCATAACAGGGGTCAACTGCCCCACTAAAAAGTTGCCTATCCATAAGGATAAAGTTGCAAGGGCCATTGCTTTCCCCCTGATGGCATTTGGAAAAATCTCGCCCACTACCACCCAGCATACCGGACCAAAAGAAAAGGCAAAACAGGCAATAAATGCGAGAATGAACATGAGTATCCAGGGTCCTGTGGTAACGTCAAAAGCAAACAATGCACCAATGATCAACAGGGAAATTACAGCACCAAATATGCCGACAAACAGTAAGGGTCTTCTTCCCCATTTATCTACAGTAAAAATGGCTACGAAGGTAAACGCTACGTTGACAAGGCCAATGGTAACCTGACCGCCAAGCGCATTGTTTAAAGTGAAGCCTGCCTGTTCCAGGATACGCGGACCATAATAGATGACAGCATTGATACCGCAAACCTGGGATAAAAATGGTAAAAGCAGGCCTATCCATAAAGCCTTCCGGTACACCGGGGTAAATAGCTCGCTTATCGAAACATCGTTATCATCGACTTGGTCCTTAAATGCCTGGACCTCACGTTTTGCAGCTTCGGCCCCATCTATCTTCAGCAGAATATCAAAAGCCTTTCGCTCCTTTCCTTTTAAAAGCAGCCACCTGGGCGATTCGGGAACCAGGAACAGGCAAATTAAAAATACGCCTGCCGGTAAAGCACCCAGTCCCAACATGGCGCGCCAGACTTCGCCAGAGAATATCCTGGTCATGGCTTCGCTACTATATGCGGCACTTGTATGGTTTACCAGGTAAGCATTTGAGAAATAAGCGAGTACAATACCAATTGTTAAGGCTAGCTGGTAAAGTGAAACCATCATTCCACGTAAACGTGAGGGTGCAAATTCAGATATATATAAAGGTGATACCATCGATGCTACGCCAATTCCCAGTCCCCCTATTAACCGAAAGATAATCAGCATTGCAAATGAAGCTGAAACCATACAACCAACGGCCGAAGCGAGAAAAAGGACCGCAGACAGGATGAGGACTATTTTTCGTCCATACTGATCACTCAGTTTACCGGAAAAACCCACCCCAATAATACAGCCTAGCAGCGCGCAGCTTACAAACCAGCCTTCGCTGACCGGACTGAGGTTGAAATCGTTTTTAACCAGACTGATGGTGCCTGAAATAACGGCAGTATCAAAACCAAACAAAAAACCTCCCAGGGCCGCGACGAGACATACGAGATACAAGTACATACTACTTTTACCTGCTGTATTATTGACATTTATAGTGACACTCATAACTTTATTTTAAAAATGCGAGGATTACCCTGGCACGTCCGTTACCGAGGTTGGTTAAAATATAAGACCCGGCCGCAGCGGGCACTACAAAGGTTTCGGCAAAAGCATAAGTGTGGATTGTGCCATCAGCTGTTTCAATGCTCAAGCTTTCCCCTTCAACCAGCATTAGCACATGGCAGCAATCAGCTGTATGCCTGAATATTTTGGTATCAAACTCCAGCCGGTGAACATCATAAAAATGATCCTGATGTGTAGGCAAATGGACAACCTGCCAACCCTCGTTTTTGTCAATTACTTTCGGTTTTGATATCAATTCTGAGATAACCCGTTCGCCCTTTCGGTTAAAATCAAGATTATTAAAGGCATGTTCTATATTGATAGGCCGTGGTTTACCTTCAAGGTCGAGCCTTAGCCAATCATACATTTTAAAGGTAAAAATATAAGGAGTGGCACTGATTTCAAGTACCAGATTTCCTTTGCCGGCGCTATGTACGGTACCATTTGGAATGAGAAAAAGATCGTGTTTATGAGCCGCATGTATTTGAACATATTTCGTAATATTTACCTCTTCGGCGTTAGCTTCACTATCCTGCAGCACGGTTTTGAAAGTTGCTGGTTCTATATTCTCCTGGAAACCCAGGTACACCGTTGCATCCTCTTCACAATCCAATATATAATATGTTTCATCCTGGGTAATATTTTCACCAAAGTGCTCCTGGATATATTTCAATCGTGGGTGGCATTGGATGGACAGGTTGCCGCCATCAAAAGTGTCCAGAAAATCGAAACGGATAGGGAATTCATCTCCAAAGATTGCGGCGTGCTTGCCAAGTACCTGCTCCTGATTTTGGAACATCAGTGTATCAAAAGACACTTCGAGCAACTTGCCGTCGCTTTCAAATACAATTCCGTTTTCCGGGACAATGAGCTCAAATGACCATGCGTAATTTACTACATCGTTGTTGAGCTGAGTGATATTTTCCTTGATCCATTGCCCGCCCCATGCTCCTGGCTCAAACCATGGCCGAACCCGAATAACCGATTTACTCATCTTGTCAAGTCCCGCCGCTAAATGGGCCTTGTGCATCCAATTGATATCATCAGGCCATTGCCCATCGGCCATTATTTTGACCCTGCCGAGTATAAATTTTTTATGCTTGTTCAGAAGTACCCAGTCTACAAAATAAAAGCGTTTGTACATTTTAAAGTGTTCGCTAAGTTCCTCCGCACCTAAATTGTTCACAGATCCGGCGCGCATTCTAAACTGCAGTTCATTTTTTGGAATATCAATATATAGCACGTCGGCATCCCAGTTAGCCAGTGCAGCGGCTGGGCCAATAATGATATTTATAGCTGCAGATTTATCGGGTAACACAGCAATCAGTTTTTCCTTATGGTAAAAGTCTGCTAACCCCAGGGTGCATTTGGTACCCCATACAGCGTCTTCATCACCCAAAAATGGCCTTACCAGTTCATCAATTTCTTCTGTTGGCTTTAAATATTCACTGGTTTTGATCCAATTCGCCACTAGGCCCTCTTCTGCCAGACATTTGGTGATCGCCTCCAGCACCTGGTCCCAAAACACCCCAGCGTACCCTTCAATCACGACATTCTTTTGCGCGATGATCCATTTCGTCAGGGAACCATAGCCATTAAAAATCTGGTTGTTTCCCAGGGAAAAAACAGGATAGATATTGTAGCCCTTTTTACTGTCCGGCTGGTCAGGTAGCTGGGTTGGCATCAGGTATTGCGCTGTCTTTCGCAATCCAGAACTTCTTTTTTGTGGCTCTTCTTTTAAATTTGAATCCATTTTATATATTAATGCATGTACATATTATAGGCGATTGGGAAGCTCAGTAGACGAAAAGGATCAAAAGCACAGATATTTGGTTAGATAGCATATGTTATGTACAAACATATAAAATATATTAATCAAATAAAAGGAATGTAAATAAAAATATAATGATAATAATCAGGCTTAAAATAACATTAGGAGGATTTGAATCAAAAATATATGTATACACATATGCACATCGAATTAAATTACATATTTTTGCGAATAAACATCAGCATGCGATATAGTATAGACCACAAAAGCCCTGTTCCCCTTCACATTCAGGCAGAGAACCTGCTGAGACAATTGATTGGGGAAGAAGAGTATCAAAAAGGCAAAAACATCCCTAATGAAGTTGAGCTGGCGGATATGCTGGGAATATCGCGGACTACTCTTAGGATTGCAATAAATAAGCTGGTGTTTGAAGGGCTGCTTATCCGTAAAAAACGGGCGGGCACAAAGGTTGCACCTGCCGCAGTGAGTTCAAAATCTAACAATTGGCTGAGCTTTTCGCAGGAGATGAAGTTACGTGGCATCCCTATTACGAATTTCGAGTTGCATGTTTCCTGGGAGCTACCTGATAACGCGCTTGCCAGCTTTTTTGACATCCCGCGCGATCTCCCGGTGCTAAAAATGCAAAGATTACGTGGACGACCTGATGAGCCATTTGTACTTTTCATTTCTTATTTTCATCCGCGTGTTGGTGTAACGCCAGACGACGACTTCAAACGACCGTTGTATGAGCTGCTGGAATTGGAGCACGGTGTCATAGCAACTTTGTCGAAAGAAGAAATCAGGGCCGTTGGCGCAGACGAGCTTATCGCTTCAAAATTAGGGGTACCAAACGGAAGCCCTATTTTGTTCCGGAAACGCTTTGTTTACGACAAGTCTGAACGGCCTATAGAATACAATCTAGGATATTATAAAGCGGATAGCTTCATTTACACCGTCGAGAGTAAAAGGTAGGGAATAGGAGTGTTGATCGACACTCCTTTTTTGACGCTTATTATTTAACCTCCTCAATCTTCAGCACCACACTGGTTCTGCTTAAATTCACATCTGGGTTAAACCCAACCTTCATGAGGAAATCACCGGAATATATGGTAGCGGTATCAATAGTGGATTTTGTACCCGGATACAGGTTCAGCTCTGCGATCCTGTATTTCTTAGCGGCATCAAGACCCTTCAATAGGACCGGGAATTTACTTCCCTCGCCGTAGCGGTTATTGACGAGATAATTGAAAATAATACCAGCAGACTGACCTTCATTGAGGTATAACACAGAAGCTACACTTTTCTCCCTCGGATTCGAAAGGCGATACTGGTTGCCTTGCCAGATCAAAGGTTTTACATCATTGTAACTCTTGATCGCTTCCTGACAAAATTGAAGGTCCTTTTCGCTGAGTTTGCTCACTACAATATCAAATCCCAACTTGCCCATCATCGCAACATCGGTACGGAATTTAATCGGCTGTTTGCCCCAATCAGTTATATGGTTTGAACTGCTGATGGCCGGATAAAAGTAGGAATATTCCCATTGGATAAAGATCCGCTCAATAGGATCCGTATTGTCGCTCGGCCAAAATTCGGTAAAATATTGAAGAGCGGCATAATCTACCCTTCCACCCCCACCAGAACACAACATCATAGGCACTTTAGGATATTTTGCGCGGATCCTTTCCAGTACTTTATATAATCCACGAACGTATTCAATGTAAAAATGCGACTGGTTTTTTAGATGCGCCGAGTAAGCATTATAAATTACCGCATTACAATCCCATTTGATATAAGCCAGGGAAGGGTTTTTAGTAAAGAGGCCGTCTATAACACCATAGACAAAATCCTGCACCTTTGGATTACTAAGATCCAGCACAAGCTGGTTCCGGAAATAATACTCATCGCGTTTAGGTTGTTTCACCACCCAGTCAGGATGTTTTTCGTAAAGTTCACTCTTCGGGTTAACCATCTCCGGTTCAATCCAGATACCAAATCTGGTTCCTGCGTTTTCAGCTTCTTTAACGAGTGAAGAAATACCATTAGGAAGTTTTTTCTTATTCTCCTGCCAATCGCCCAGTCCGGCGTGATCGTCATTCCGTGGATATTTATTACCAAACCAACCGTCATCCAGCAAAAAGAAGTCTACGCCGAGTTTTTTTGTATCTTTTAACAGCTCTGCCAATTTCTGTTCATTGAAATCAAAGTAAGTAGCTTCCCAATTATTCAATAAAGTAAGACGACTTCCTTTGCCATCCAGTAATTTATAATCGCGTGCCCAGCGTTGCAGTTTCCTGCTGGCATCCCCTTTTCCCTGATCAGAAAACGTATACAAAAATGCAGGCGTAGTAAAGGTTTCCCCTGCTTTTAGGGTATAGGGCGAGGCATAGTTATTCATCCCAGCGATTATCTTGAGATTATCCTGGTAGTCCATTTCCAGGTCTACCCGGAAATTACCGCTCCATTCCATGGCTCCATATAAAACACTTCCCTCATCTTCTGTAGCAGGTTTGCCTAACGAAACCATAAATACCGAAGGCTGAAAGAGGTTGGCGCGGGTACCTAATTTGGTATCCAGCGTCTTAATGCCATGAGTTAACCTGGATTCTTCGGGTTGCATCTCTTTTGCCCAATCGCCATGGTATTGGTTTAGCCAGTAACTATCTGCCTTAAGGTACAAATTTGCCGAGGCAAACTTATTTAATATCACATTTCCCTTTTCCTGATGCCTGATTTCTGTCCATTGTTCAATTACATCGGTATCGTAATAGGACTTGTAACACAAGGTAACTTCAAAAGGATATGCCGGATCTTTCAGCAGTATTTTCAGCAGGTTCACCCCATCGCTAACTTTTGTCTGCTGGTGGCTCACATAACTGAGATCCAGGGAATTGTTTCCGTCAGCATGGGTAACACTGATTGCGGGCTCCAGTAAATTACGTGACCCCGCGGGGGTATAGGCAGAATTCAGTTGTTCCGAATAGTCGGACGTTTGTTTATACGTTCCGGCTATTTTATCATATTCTGCGGTATTGGACAGCTTTTTACCATAATATACTGTGCGGACATTCTTTTGAACTTGCGCCTGCATCACCAAAGCCTGATGAGAAGTTTCTATTGGAATGATCACTGATTGGGCAAAAATTGTAGAGCAGATAGCCTGCAAAAAAAGACTTAACCTTAAGATTTTCTTCATGTTTATTTCCTACTAATTTTGAGCAGCATAGCGTTGCCTGCTTTTACTTTAAATTTCTGGTGATAATATAATTTTACAGCCGGTTTTTTTTCAAGACTTCCGTCAAGATCCACATCTTGTACAAAATAACTTTCATTTACGTTTAAGTTAAGGCGTTTCATGTTAATTTCAAAGTCTTTTGCTTTGTCATCTATATTAAATAATGCAAGCCAGATTGTTTTCCCATTAACCTTGATAAATGAGGATGAAGATTTTTTTTCGCTGTCGCCGGAAACAGGACGAAATGTCCTCCCATCCTTGATGACTTGGAGCAACATAGGATTTTGGTAACGTTGTATCGCCTGGATTTTCCAGGGGCCATCAGCCGAAAAATCGTCTCCGGTAATCCAGCTTCCGGTAACCAGCGCAGATAAAATCCTGATGGAATTCGCCCCCGAGGATTCGGTACCCAACACCACATGGTCTGCATCAAGGTAATCATACAAATACGTTTGCCACCAGCCATTCGTAACACTGTTGAGCGTGTATTCAGAATCTTTGATGGATTTAAATGAATCGCAGGCGATGCGGCGCATGTGTACATACCTGCCCGATGCGAGACTTGGCGAAATAGCTGCATAAATGAGCATTTTACCATCAAGTTGCTTTACCAGATATTCCATTCCGACGCGGTAGGCCTGCATGCCTGTCATAATTTTCGAATCAAAAAATTGCGTAGATTCTATCGCGGCGTGGCCCAAAAAATCTATTTTAATCATTTCAAACCCCGCATCTTTCAGTTTTCCAATCACCATGGCGATACGCTGCTGTGTTCCGGGGTGGGTGGGATCAAGTGCCCTTGCCCCATCAATATCATGATAACCGGAGCCGGTTTTTGTCCATAATTCCCCAAAAGTATAGTCCGTCCCTTCGGCTTTGCGCTGAGGGCCCGATTTAAATCCCCAGTCAGTAAATGGCGCCCAGTAAATACCCGGTTTTAAACCCTTCCTTTTTGTTTCCGTTGCAAAACGCTTAAGCACGCTATAATCTCCGCTTAATCCGCCTACCAGCATTTTGTCCCAATAAGAATCAAGGTCTATATAGGCGGTTCCGCCACTGCGGAAAACTTTTAGGCTATCAGCAAAAAAATCAACTACGGCCGTTGCTTTGTCAAAAGTAATTTTCTCTTGCATTGCCCCCCAGCTATTCCAACCTACAGGTGTTGCACCTTTCCAGCGATCGACCACTGGCGGTTCTTCCAGGCGGTTCGCCTTTGCGTAAAGTTCCATTCCAATTCGCCAATCGCCAAACAACCCAAAGAATACTTTTGGAGAACGGATGCTGTTTCCACTGAGCATTCCGTGGGATATCGTGTCGCGGGTTAACGATTGTTCTGTGTATCCACCCAAGACCGCCAGCCGAAGGCCATCTTTTAGCGAATAAGCACTTTGCACACCAGTTTTCCATACTTGATGGGTAACAGAACCGGTTACTATCCCTAAACGGCTTCCATCATTGTACAGGGCGCCAACTTCAGCACTCACCTGCTTTTTCACAGTGGTCATCAACGGTGCATCGTAACTGATAAAAGTGTCGTTATCAAAAGGCACGAACAGTGTCCTGTATCGTTCTGGGAAATTACCGGCATGGATATTTCTGTCCATAACCACCAAGCCCTCAAGAGGGTTCATCAAATTGCCGGACAAAGCCTTTCCCTCCAATTCGGCTTCACAAAAGAAATACGGCAGCCCCGGATAGGTATAAAATACCTGTTTTAAATCTGGTTTGCCTTGCGCCCTTGAAAGGATCGTATGTTTAGTTCCTGCCCCAAAGGCATCCTTTATTTTTGCTTGTAAATGCGTACGGGTTTGGTAGTCCTCAGAAGTGAAAACTATCCCTTCATTTTTAACCCTTGCGATCCCGTTCTGCAAGATCAGAATTTGATGATCAGAAATGGTGAAAGTGCCATTTTTCAGGTCATAAACGATCTTCCCGGATGCTCCATATGGAATAATCACCTGAGCCGACGCAACGGATTGAAAGAATAATAATAGAATATAAATTTTGATGGCTCTCATAAATAGTTAATTACATCTTATAAACTGCTGGTCGTTACTGTTTTGATCTCACCGTTTACCTTAATTTTTACCTGCTGCGGCGTTGCAGAAACTATTCGATAGTGGGTTACACGTCCGTTCTTCCATTCAAAGTCCAGAGTGTAGTTTCCTCTTGCCCTGACACCTTTGATATTGCCGCTAAGCTTCCAGGCGTCAGGAATAGCAGGAAGCAATTCGATATAGCCTTTATGGCTTTGAATGAGCATTTCGGCAATACCGGCCGTTCCTCCAAAATTGCCATCAATTTGAAAAGGTGGGCCTGCAGACAGCAGGTTGGGATAAATTCCTCCGCCTGCACCATAATTTATATCGGTTTTGATAGTTGGTTTTAAAAGTTCGGCCAGCAGCTTAAATGCGCGCTGTCCATCCTGCAACCTCGACCAGAAAAGGAGTTTATAGGCAATCGACCAGCTTGGCCCATCATCTCCCCTAACTTCTAATGTTTTCTTCGCCGCTTCTGCAAGATCTGGTGTGTTTTCAGCAGTAATCAGTGAGGCGGGATATAAGCCATACAGATGGGAAATGTGACGGTGCTGGGGTTCGGTTTCTTGATAATCTTTGATCCACTCCATGACCCGCCCATCCTTGCTGACCCTTCCCGGAGGAGGAACAGATTTAAGCTTCTCGCGCAGGCTAGACCTGAATTCGGAGTCAAGCCCTAATATCTCTGAAGCTGTGATTACATTGCTAAAAAGCTCCCTTACAATCTGGTTGTCGATAGTTGGCCCCATTGAAATGCTGGCCGTTTTGCCATTAGGCAGGTAAAACGTATTTTCTGGTGATACTGACGGCGCTGTTACCAGCCATCCTGTCTCAGCATCTTTTATCAGGGCATCACTGTAAAACCTGGCCGACCCTTTAAGAATAGGATAGATACTTTTTAGATAATTTTTATCCATACTAAAAGCATAATGATCCCATAAGTTATTACATAACCATCCCGAACCGGCATTTGAAGCTCCCCACGAAGCACTCTCACCGGGTTCTGTAAAACCCCATATATTGGTAATTACATGTGCAATCCAACCTTCTGCATTGTAATAAGCTTTAGCGGTCCGTTCACCAGGTTTCACCATGCCGCGTACGAGCTCTGCCAGAGGCAGGTTTAATTCTGAAAGATTGCCCACTTCTATCGGCCACTGGTTCATCTGTATGTTCACGTCCAAGTGGTAATCTCCATTCCAAGGTGTCTGAATCTGGTTTGCCCATAAGCCCTGCAGATTGGGTGGCAACAAACCAACGCGGGTACTGCTGATGCTGAGGTAACGGCCAAACTGGAAAAACAAAACCGGGAATCCCGGGTCAGCGGCAGGCTGCTGATGGAAGGCCGCAAGCCGCTGATCTGTAGGTAAATTAGTTTTACCATCTTCACCTATCTTCAGGCTCAACCTGCTAAACAGGTTCCGGTAATTCCGGATATGGTTTTGTTTTTCTATAGCATAACCCTTTCTTAAAGCTGCAGTCAGATTTTTATTGATCCGGCTTTCAAATGCAGGATCTTTATAGTCGGTTCCTGAAGCAATATAAATGAGCACCGCGCTAGCATCTTTTACCACCAGGGTGTTACCCTTAGTGCTGAGCGTTCCACCCTGAGGCACAACTTTAATGCGGCTCAGGAAACGCATACCTTTCCCGTCAATGCCATTATCCAGCTGTCCGGAAAGTTGAACTTCTTTGTTTTTGATATTGGTTGCCGAACGTTCGGGACGCGAGATGCCAAGCGTAAAGTTAATTTTTTCGGCTTTATCAGCACTGAGCCTGATGATACTTACGTCATCATCAAAACTACAAAGATACTCCCTTTTATACCGTACATCTTTGAGTTGAAAGGAGGTGCTGGCAAGAGCCTGCTCAAGATCCAGCCCACGCTGGTATTTACCGAAAAAAGGCTTTGCCTGATCAGGCAGCTGGTAATCATAATTAATCAACAGTTCCCCCAACATTTGGTAGCAACCATAATTTGTGCCACCGGAGCCTTTTCCCTTGCAGATAAAATTTTTGTTCACCAGGTCCTGCGCCTCATCATTTTTGCCTTCCAGAATCAGTCTCCGGATCTGCGGTAAACTCTTATTGGCCTCGTAGTTATTTGCATCCTGTGGCGCACCCGACCATAAGGTAATGTCATTTAATACAATTTTTTCTTGGCTGATCCCGCCATCGGGCATCATGCCAAGTCGTCCGTTTCCAAGTGGCAGTGTCTCTTCCCAGCGGGAAGCCGGTTCCTGATACCAAATTTTTAAAGGGTCTGCATGTGATGACTTTTTTTGTGCCATCACTATCTGGGAAAATAATATAGTGACCGGCAGCAGCATCAGATATTTTATATTGTACATCATAATAGCTTAAAGGGTAATTGAGCTCAGTTCATTAATTCTGCGGTATCCTAGTTCCGCACCGCCGCTCACGGGCATGATCACACCTGTTACAAACCTCGCTTTTTCAGAAATCAGGAATACACATACATCTGCGATCACATCGCCACCTGGACAATAACCGAGGGCATGAATGCCGTCAAGATATTTTATAATTTCAGTGGCATCCTGTTGGGCTTTTGCCCATTCTTCCAGTAATTGCGTCCAAACGCCCGCAGGTGCTACTGCATTTACACGGATGTGGAAGGGTGCATAATCCAGTGCCATCGATTTGGTAAGGGCATTTACTGCGCCTTTTGTAGCTGTATATGCTGCGTGGTTCTCCTGACCAATTTCTCCAACAAGGCTACTGGTGTTCAGAATGCAGCCCTTGGAATCTTTCAGCGCCTGTATCGCATACCGAGTAGTATGATAAATCCCTCGGATGTTTACATCAAATAACTGATTCCATTCATCTTCAGAAGTTTCGTGAAGGGCTTTTGCGGGATTGGCAATACCAGCATTGTTATGAACGACATCAATCCGCCCGTATTTTGCCAAAGTATCTGCAATTGCTTTTTCGACTTCAGCACCCTTAGAAATGTCACAGAGTATTCCAGTGTGGTGGCCACCAAGTTTCTCCAGAGCAAATGTAATTGACGAGGCGTCATTTGCCACAATTACAACCGTAGCACCAGCCTCGGCATACTTTTTCGCACATTCAAAGCCAATACCCCTGGATCCGCCGGTAAGAAATATAATTTTTTCATTTAATAAATGCATATGATCAATATTTAGGATCTATCTGAACAAGTAAAATAATATGGACATTATGACGAAAAGGATGGCAGATAACAATTTGTAATTGCCAATGCCCTTCCATCCTGGTGAGCGTAGCGGCTCGCCGAACGATTTCCAGTAAAGCGTTTGGCTTTCTGCAGTATGCTGTGCAGGATAGAGGTAAGAAAACAAGACCTGCATTGCTACACACATACAAAAAAGATAAAATGCCATCATCATGAAAGGCGTATGTGCTAAAGGGTTCTCAATGTAAAGCTTATTGAATCCAAACACCGTAGCGCCGAGTGCAGACCCTATCCACAAGGTAAGTTTTGCTGAAATAGCCGAAGCCTTTTTCCAGCAGATACCAAGCAAAAACACACAGGTGATTGGCGGCGCGATATGGGCAATAATATCATTTACCCCGTTAAATATACTTTCATATTTATTGAGCAGCGGCAAGAGAAAAAGGGAACAGACCAGGGCAATACCTGCGGCAATTTTCCCTGCTTTTACAAGTTGTGCATCCTCCAGGTTTGGCCGGTACCGTTTATAAATATCATAACTCACCAAAGTTGAAATCGAGTTCAGCGCCCCTGAAACCTGGCTCATTAAACCTGAGAGCAAAGCGGCAATTAACACACCAACCAGGCCCGTAGGTAATAATTGGGTGATCATCAGGGTGTAAATCCCCTTACTATCTACAACCTTCTGTCCAGCCGCATTAATGCTTGTGATAGAATGCAGGTCCAGCTTTCCCGATTGTGCCAGTGTAAAAGCAAACAGCCCTGGTAAAATAAAAATGAATACCGGCAGGATCTTAATAAACCCGCAAAAAATCACTCCCACCCTGGCCTCGTCTTCATTTTTAGCCCCAAGGACCCGCTGTACTATCGTTTGATCGGCACACCAGTACCAGATACCCAACACGGGATAGCCGAGAAAAACTGCATACCATGGCATGCCAACTGGGTCATTGCCACTGCGTAACATAGATAATTTATTATATTGATGGGTTTGATGCAGAACATCTGTCATGGACTGCCAGCCGCCCATTTTGTTGTAAGCGGCAAAACAGATAATACCTGCCCCGGCCAGCAACACAACGGTTTGTATGGATTCTGTAACTACTACCGCTTTCAAACCACCAATAATGGTGTAAATGGCGGTGATCAATGAGATCACCACCACACTTACATACATATCCAAACCAAAAAGCGTTCGCAGCACAATCCCCCCTGCCAGCATAGAAAAGGCAATATGGATAATCATGGCTGAAAATATAGACACAAAAGTGAGCCAGTCGCGACTCGCCCTATCGTACCTTTTCTCGAGAAAGTCGGGCAGAGTAGATACGCCCGATTTAATATAAAACGGAACAAAAAAGAGCGCCAGCAGCAACAAGGTAAAGGCTGCCATCCATTCAAAATTACCATTGAGCAAGCCGGTATCAAAACCACTTTGTGCCAAACTTACCAGGTGAACTGTGGAGATATTGGTGGCAAACAACGCCAATCCTATTGCAGGCCAACGCAGCGATTTTCCCGCCAGGAAATACTGGTTGGCGGCACCAACTTTACTTTTTCTGCGGTGCCTGACACCTGTCCACAGACCAATAAAGAGAATCGCGGCAATGTAAATAATGCTGATCAGCAAGTCCGTTAGGTGTATCATATCTGGTAATATTTGGTTATTTCTTCAGGTCGCAGCTGCTCCCGGGCTCCTGAGGCGTTAAATATACCCCCCCTTTAACCTGGACAGGATGCACAAACACTTCTTGAAGATGAGGAATTTGTTCTAAAAATAAGGCTTCGTGACCTAAACTTATATGATTAAATAAAACCAGATGCTGATGGAGCTGCCCCATATCCCCTACGTGTGGCACCACAGGGATACCAAATTTGCGGCAAAGCAGGCTGACGGTGATAAATTCGCTGACTCCGCCAACGCGGACAGCATCCACCTGGATAAAGCCTGCGGAACCGCTTTGGAGGTAGTTTTTAAAGATAACCCTATTGGGAACATGTTCTCCCAAAGCTAGCTTCAATGGCGCAATCTCCCTTGCCAGCGTTAAGTGTCCCAAAACATCATCGGGATGAGTGGGTTCCTCAATCCAGTACGGGTTCATCGCTGCCAATCGTTTGCAAACCGACAGGGCTTGTGGCAGGTTCCATTGCTGATTGGCATCAAGCATAATCTTTATGTTGTCGCCTGCGGTTTCGCGCACCAGGGCAGCACGACGAATATCCCGGTCCGCGTCCTCTGAGCCAACCTTTAATTTCATCGCCTTGTAACCGTGGTCCACTGCGCGAACTACATTTTCTCTCACCTTTTCATCGCTATAATTAAACCAGCCAATAGAGGTGTCGTAACCAGGATAACCTTTTTGTAGAATTTGTTCACGTATTTCTGTTCCTGGCTCATTGTCATGCAACAACCTCAGCGCTTCGTCACGGGTCATTTCATCTTCAAGATAAGAGAGGTCAAGCGTGTTGAGCAGTTGCTCGGGTGATAATGCGGTTAGCAGCTTCCACAGGGGCACGCCCCTCTTTTTCGCCCAGAGATCGTAACAGGCATTGGTGACAGATGCCAGCCCCAAATGGACCACGCCTTTATGCGGGCCAAGCCACCTGAATTGCTGTTCATTGGAAAAACCCCTGAATGTATTTCCAAAGTTTTGCATCAGTTCTTCAATATCTTTCCCTTTTAATTGCTCAGCATAAAATTGAGCGGCCTGGCAAACCAGCTGGTTGCCTTCGCCGAGGGTAAATGCAAAACCTGTACCTGTAAGCCCGCTGTCATCATGTAACTCTGTAACGGCATAAGAGTATATTGGATCGCGGTGTATCGCATCGCTGCCAGCACCCTTGCCCAAAGGAAAGCGAACATCTCTGATAGTAATCTTTGTTATCATCTGTATCTTTTAATACTGCTGACTGAAGCCTGGTGTCTTGCAGGAATTGCGGCTATGCGGCGATAACCGTCCAAATTGCAATCCGCAAAAAGCGGGCTCCATGTGTCAATTTATATTTGGTGTTAATTTGACCGGGCCGCCATAGATAAAAATTAGGTGTTCCGATCATCCAAAAGTAGCGTTTGTAGGAAGCGTTAAAATAGGCGATTCCTCTATTATAATGGATTATTCTACGATTTTCGAATTTTCTTTTTTTTGAGAATAAACTATACATTTGGCCAAAATCAGGCATTTTCAGCAATACCAGTTTTTCTTTGAAAATGGATTTGTGAAATACCCTTTTACCAAATAAAACCACATTGTATGAATAGCACTATCCTTAACAGCCTGGTTTCGCTTTTTCTGATCTATGCACCTATTTTGCTTCGGGCACAACCTAGAAATGATTTCTCTTCGTTCTGCAATGCCAAAAAACATGGTATAACGATGGACAAACCTGCACCTGATTTTTTTGAAGGGGCGTTGCTCGGAAACGGGGGAATGGGTGTGGTAGTAAGCACCCGGCCAGATGCAGTTGTGCTATATTTTGGGCATAACAATGTCTGGGACATTAGGATAGCAGAAGATAACCGCAAGGAGATCCGCGACTTCCGCTATGTTTTCAACAAGGTGAATGCACTGCCTGATACTTTGGCCAACCTGACCGACGATCCCTGGTACAAATCATATAACCAAATGACTGCCGAAAATTACAGTAAACCTTATCCACGGCCTTTTCCCTGTGGTTCTGTCGTATTGAGTTTTGACCGGCGTAAAATACAGTTGCTTGGGCATCACCTTGACATTTCAACTGGCATCTGCACAGTTGAATTTCTTACTTTAGAAAAGCAGAAACTTATGCTGAGGATATTTACAGATATGGAACAGGACCGGCTGCTAATGGAGCTCAGGGATGAAAACGGAAAGCTACAGGACAATCCTTTTGAAAGGATCAAAGTTATCGCAGACCCATCCACCCCCGCTGTTTTTCCTGCTCACCAGGACGTTGAAAACCTGGCCGCGGGCCTAATTTCTTTTAAACAGATATTGCCCTACTCTCTTACACAAAAAGAGGAATATCATAAAAATCCTAAAGACAAAGCGTTTAGGTTAAATGTACAGTTGAATTCAGCGCTATCAAAAAAGAAACGAGTTAACTGGAATGGAAATGAGGAAGACATGCCTGTACTGGAAGGTGCCCTGGACCAGAAAAGCCCTTTTATTGCAGTCATCAGCCTCATAGAGGGATTGAACAGCATGGTACCGCAAAAACCTGACGCAGGCGTTAAACCTGATCCACAATTCATTGCAAACACTTTAGACCAAAACATAAAAAGCTGGAAAGCGTATTGGAACAAATCTGCAGTTCAGCTTGCAGACCCTTTTCTGGAGGAAATCTGGTACAGAAACCTCTATTTTCTAAATTGTGCTACTAAGGCCGGGGTTACCTGTCCGGGCTTATTTGCTAACTGGAGTTATGATAAAGTTGGTACCGCCTGGCATGGCGATTACCACATGAATTACAATACTCAGCAGCCCTTTTGGGTGACTTTTTCCAGTAACCACCTGGAAAAAAACCTGCCCTATGTTTCCCTGATTGAGTCGCTGATGCCTGTAAGCCAAGCTTGGGCCAAGGAATACTACGGTCTGCCGGGCGCTTACTTTCCTCATTCTGCTTACCCTGTAGAAATGACAATGAACCCCTATCCCATACCGGATTGGGGATGGGAAATTAGTGAAACGCCATGGGCAGTACAGGGACTTTGGTGGCATTATCTATACAGCGCAGATAAGAATTTCCTAAAAACACGCGCTTACGAACCGATTAAGGCTGCTGTGCAATTCCTCACTGCCTATATGAAAAGGGCCGATGCCCACGGCGGAGAGCGATGGAATGACGACCGCTACCACATTTTTCCAACGGTTCCGCCAGAACTTTATGGTTTGCGACCAGGCTTTAAATACAATTATGATGGAACAATAGACCTTACCTTAAGTAAGTTCGTATTCAAAGCTTTTCAGCAAGCTACTCAAGTGTTGGGATTAACGGATAAAGAGAAGACGCTCCTTAATGATGTAAAAGAAATCCTGGACCATTTTCCAGATTATCCTACTACGGTATCTAGAATTTACGGCAAAATACTGGTTGCGGTACCGGGGGAAAATGATAAGGTGGTGTACAACGTGCCGAATGCGCTGATCACTGTTTTTCCTGGTGAAGATTTTGGCCTGCATTCGGATACCGCAACGCTCCGCATTTTAAAGAGTACCTATAAAAATCAGCAAAACGAGGGAGGTAACGACCTGGTATTTATCAATTTACAAGCGGCCCGTGCAGGGCTGCTAGACCTTGAAGAATTCAAGCGTCATGTTCGTTATTCCCTATTGGCAAATGGTACAGCCACCGACATGGTAATGCAGACCGGCGGCCGATACCAGGAAAACACAGATTATGCCTACATGGGAAAAATGGGTATCTGGTTTGAGAACTTTGCCCTGCCAGTGGTGATCAACGAGTGTCTGATGCAAAGCTATCAGCGAACCATCCGTTTTTTTCCGAACTGGCCAAAAGATAAAGATGCGGCCTTTAAAAACCTGCGTGCAGCAGGGGCATTTCTAGTTTCAGCATACCTGCAAAATGGTAAGGTGAAAAATATTACAATCCTGAGTGAAAGGGGCAGTGATCTGCGGCTAATTGTACCATGGGGGCCATCTGGAACTGTCATCAGAAAAAAGGGTACGGAAAAGATCACTGCTGACACCTTATTTTTGAAAACAAGCCCAGGGGAGCAGATTAGTTTTCATCCCTAAGATTGTAAAACGAGTAGGCAATTATATCCGGGTACGCTCTGTAGAACTGAACTTATACTTTTCAGGTGAAACACCCATGGATTTTTTAAACACTCTTGAAAAATAATATGGGTCGTCATAGCCCAACACCTCGGCAATACCTTTAATTTTCACCTCGTTGCTATAAAGCAACTGACAGGCTTTCTGCATTTTTAGATGAATAAAATAATTGATTGGCGGCATTCCTGTAGCTTTACGAAAAAGACTTGAAAAGTGCGACGTAGATAGTTTATGTTGCCGGGCCATATCTTCTACTGCAAGCATCTTCCCTATATTTTCCTGCATGTTCATGATGGTCGCCGTAACCATATCTTCCGTGTCGTCTTTTTCCTTCAGCCTGTGTTTGTCAGGAAACAGGAAGGACGCCGCAAAATGATAGAGGCAAAAGTTAGCGTTACAAAGATTTTCTATACTGTACCCCATTTGCAGGCTTTTGTACATATTCTCCCAAACTTCAATGGCTTTGCCATTAAAAGGAATCGTTACAGGTCCCCTTAAAATATTAATGTTTAATGAGGAGTTAAAGTTTTTAATAATATCACCTGTAAAATGCACCCAGTAAATGGTCCAGGGATCTTCAGCATCTGCCCAATAACGAAGGTAATCATCCGTTGCAGGCAATAAGAAAAACTGGTTAGGGTGCACCTCAAAATGTTTATCGCCCACAATATAGTGCCCCACGCCTTTGAGGCAATAAATCAGTATGTTATCCTCACAACCTTTGCGCCTTTCTTTATAATGACAGGTTGCCCGCGGAAAATAACCAATATGAGTAATATAGATATTGAATAAAGAAGGATACTTTCTTACATAATTTTTCAGCACATTCTGTGGGATACTGATAAGTTTTTCACCTTCAAAACCATCCTTTTTTTTGGTGGAACTGTTCATACTATTTGGTATCTGGTAATCGCATATTCCATTACACCCTCTCAAAGCTTTGAAAACAGGTGCTTTAGGAATAGCAATACAAGTATAAAGTCCATTAACGACTTCTGCAAATCCTGGTGCAAGTATTTTGGCACTACAGGATAATCCATCACAATCGCAGGATATGCTATTATAAGCCCAGAACTTCCCACTAAATTTGTAGTTGTTCTAAAAACCATTGTTTTGCCTTAAACCAAATGCTGCGTAAACTGACAAACTAAATATTAATTTTCTAAAAATGAACAAATGGATCCCTTTTTTCAGCATAATGTTAAGCATGGCTGTTCCTGCAAAGGCTCAGCAAATATTACCTGTAAATAATTACCTTACGCTGCGTTCTGGATTACCCCACCTCAGCTATGAAATATCCGAAAAGAAAGCATGTACCGTTGCCTTTCTTGGAGGATCGATAACTTTCAATCCGGGATGGAGGGATAAAATCAGCATATACTTGAAAGAACGTTTTCCGGATACCCGGTTTCATTTTATAGTCGCAGGGATTCCGTCGCTCGGCAGTCTGCCCCACGCTTTCAGGCTTCAGCGTGATGTGCTGGACTCAGGCAAAGTAGACCTACTTTTCATTGAGGCGGCCGTGAATGATCACGCCAACAATACTGACAGTATCACTCAGATTCGTTCCCTTGAGGGTATTGTTAGGCACGCGAGGAGAGACAATCCATTGATGGACATTATTATGATGTCTTTTTCCGATCCTGATAAAAATGCAAGTTATGCGTTGGGGAAAGTTCCCGCAGAGGTGGCAAATCATGAACTTATCGCTGAGCATTATCAGCTACCGTCGGTAAACCTGGCCAAAGAAGTACATGACAAGATCAAAAACAAAGAATTCGATTGGAAGAAAGACTTCAAAGACCTGCACCCTTCGCCATTTGGACAGGAACTATATTTTGCCAGTATAAAAGAACTTCTTGGGCTGACATTGGTGCCAAATCATACAGATCGTGTTAGGGAACCCCTCCCAAGTCCCCTGGATAGTGCAAATTTTGACGCTGGCAGTTACGTGGACATCCGCGAGGCAAAAACTGATAGTGACTGGCACATAGATGCAGACTGGGTACCTGTTGATAGTTTAGCCACCCGGCCTGGTTTTGTACATGTTCCTGTTCTATCTGCCCTTAAACCGGGGGCCGCTCTAAGCCTGAAATTCAACGGAACGGCCATCGGAATAACTGTGCTTTCAGGTCAGGATGCAGGAATTGTAAGTTACTCCATAGATAACTCCCCATATAAAGAAATTGACCTGTACACGCCATGGAGTAAACAGTTGCACCTCCCATGGTATATCCTATTCGCTGGTAACCTGAAAGCCGGCGCACACCTTTTAAAAATCAAGGTGGCCAATATTCACAATCCTCTAAGTAAAGCCAATGCCTGCCGAATTGTGTATTTTTTTAAAAACCAATAGATTAGTAGGATTGTGCATCAGACAGAACTCTCTACGCAACTAATCAACCGCCTTTCCCTAAATCAAAATTGACAGATAGTTAAATTATCCATCAACTTTAAAGATTTATCCATTTCAAAGCATTATAAGGGCTTCTACATTTACAGAACCAATTATAATCTTAAGTATGAAAAAGTTTACAAATGAAATCCTGCGGGAC
>Ga0247815_10000426_pt1 | contig 33300 bp, 44 predicted proteins | sample UWRJL194509B1_FD_181014 | JGI IMG/M metagenome (GOLD analysis project Ga0247815, IMG submission 181014) | Plant litter microbial communities from Arlington Agricultural Research Station in Wisconsin, United States - UWRJ-L194-509B-1 | ecosystem: Environmental > Terrestrial > Plant litter >...
TCTTGCCCTCCTGGTTCTGCGTTCATCACCTTGCATCCTGGCCGCCTTCTATTGCTTCTTTCCACATCACGACTATTTTCGAGACCTTGATTCTTTGGTCGATTTCGCGGTTTAAAAACGGTCAAAGCTCACCTCAGTAGCTTCGCAATCGCCTTCATCCCCTTACTGGCACAGGTGAACAGCGAGATGGAAAGCTATTTAGAAGAGCGTTCGTGGATGTGAACCTGCTTCCGGCAAACTTATCTTGTGAAACGTCATGTGGATGCTCTGAGACGCTCAAAGCTGCAGTTGGTCTAGCTGTGGCCCTCCGACCAACTTATTGGCAGCTTGAACCTGCTGTGACTTGCTCAGCTGCTGTTTTGTGTTTTTGACATAGTGCACTTATGTAGCTGTATTCGCTTTGCTTTCTGCTCTATATGGTGCGGTGCGGTGGGCTGGCCTGGGGACCTCACTGTCAGCTGGCATGGTCAATCGTCAGCTTTGGCTCCGACATATCTACGGTGTTCATCAGAAGATTGTCTGTTGGGCGAACGGGCGGCCTCTGGGCGGCCGCTCGAAGTTCTTATAAAGGGGCACGTGGCTTCTCAATTCAGACTATATAACATCTGCCAAGTGACCGACGACCTGTTTGTTGTGAAGGCCCCACATCGCTCTCCTGACAACTTCCATGAAGCTCGTTGGTCTCCTCAGTGTTCTCGTTATCGCAGCTGGCGGTGCTGTGGCCACGCTGCAGCCGAACGCCCAATGTAGGTTATGTCTCCTTCAGAGCTGAGGTGCTACTGACGATGCATTCGTCACAGGCATGCGCAGTTGGAGCCTCATCCCAGGAGACTACTGCGCCGCAGGCCTTGCATGCGTCAGTGGCGGCTGGGGAGATGGCTACGTGAGCACTCTCTTCAAGCCAGAGGTCGATGTCGCTAAAACTCCTCCAGTGCGAAACTCACTCCTGTACCGTGACGCTGGTATGTTGCTTCTTCTCCTTTTCTCTGGGAGCCGCCCAAAATCTGACTTGGCGTTTCCATGTGACAGGCAACTTCAACGAGCACCGTTTACGCGCCAACACAAACAACTCGTCCGGCCACTGCCAGAACCACAGTCTTCACCACAATCACGCAAGGCACTTTTTGCAACTGCCCACCCAACCTTATCTTCACAACTACGAGGAGCGTGAGAGATCCCCCATTGGCGACGCTTTCCTACGGGTCCAATTGTGAGCACATGCCTCGCAGCGAGCTGTAGAGATCTCACACCTGCGTTCAGGTCAACCTGACAGATGCGAAAGGGTCTGTTCCCACCAAGCAGCGGAGCGACGAACTTGTAACTAATGACTCATAGGGGCTCGAGTGCGTCCAGCATGGCACTTACCAGAATGTACGTGCATGCTCGCCGATGTAAAACGCTGGATACTGACTCGCACGCCCAGTGCTACATTGCTAGCTGTGTTGACCCCGGAGTACGGGGCTTGTTACAGTTTATTTACGTTTATATGCTGATCCAAGTGGCTGCAGCTGCCCGCTCGGACAACCACTGTTACGCCGACGGTGACCAGCGCAGCCTCCACATCGACACTAACGGCGACCGCAACCAGCCGTGTGTACACCCACAACCCAGGCGACCCGGTGTGCAGCTGCACGGGTGGATTGCCAACGACAACGATAACCTCATATTTCGTTGTGGATCCTTCTGCGCGCGCGATGTGAAAGTGCGCATAGTCAACGTTGAACGAAGCAGTCTCACAAGCCGCGATGATATGGATTCAATGGAAGCCCGAAGCAGTGTACTCTGGCGGACTTCCTTCACACCCTCTGTTATCTACCTGCTTTCTGTTTCACGAAGATATTGTCCATCTTTCGCCTCCACGTACGAAGCTTGGAAATTTTCGTTCGTTCTGTTGCTTCAACTCGACAGACAATGAGCAAAGCGCTGCATATGCGTGTCTGGGGTATATATGGTACAATTGCTCGTAACAGCAGGTGCAAAAAACCGGAGATGAGAAACCTAGGGGGCCTACTTCAGCAACGCTTCATTTTCCTCCTTCACTTCTTCGTCGACTTGACCACGTCGCCTTGTTGCCACACGCGACCGACGACCGACGACCAGCCTCATGATCTGCCTGCGCAGCTTGAATCCCACGAGCAACAGCACGAAGACCACCACCCCACCGGCCATAAGCGAATATTGGCTGAGGTCGATCTGAGACTCAGGCTGGGTCTCTTCAGAGCCACCGGGTTTAACTGCATTGGCGTCTTCACCACCGGCTGCACCCTCCTTCGGCTTATCAAGCGCATGTGCCGGGTGATCATTCGGCGGATGCTCGTGACTATGGTCGACCGGAGGGTGGAGCTCATGGTTTAGGCCATCTGTGGGGGGTTTCTTCTCGTGGTCGTGCTCGTCAACGTGTCCTCCGCCGAATCAGTTCTTAGGAGGCTGACCACCACTCGGGCCACCGTCTTTCTTGGGGGCGAACGGGTCGGTGACGGTGAAGAAGTCGATGCTGGCTTTCAATGGCGCGACGTTATCGGCATTCCGATGATGGACCTCGACTCGCAACGTGTGTTTCTTACGAGGATCAAGGCCAACGGCTCTGATAGATCGTCAGATATGTTCAAACTCGGGGCAGATACCGGCACACCGGAAGAGCGAGGTCACCTCCTCCTTCTCATTTCCGTCCGCAGCCCAAGTGAATGGCACGCTGGGACCCGAATCGACGGAGTATTCGCCTTTTGCTCCTGCTTTCTGTCGCATACCGTATAGTGCTATTGTTTGGCCTGAGGGACAAGTACCGGCGTGAATACGCGACAGATGACTATGCTACGTGACGCCACGCACCTTTGAAGCTGACCGTGCACTCAGCGCGCTGCGTATCGTCCGTGATAAACATCTTGCCACCTCTGTACTCCTTCGCAGATGCCGTGGTCCTGCAGCAGATGAGCTCGATTTACCTGCGAAGAGTCCTTGAACCTACCACGCCTTCTCGCCTATGCACTCTGCCTTGCCGCTACAGTCCACCATCACACTGCAGCGCACAGCGGGATCACCTTCCTCAATAGTGACTATTGGGTCACTGAAGTCTGCGCGCACAAGTGCCACGCCAAAAACAAAGGCCCATAGTCGACTGTGCATGATGACGAAGAAGGGCGGTAGAGAAGAGGACAAGTTTGGAGCGCGGAGCCACAATAACTTCGACCTTGACCTCGACAACGCCGCATTCAGCCCGGTATGTTTGAGGCTCGATTTAAACATCAAGATAGCTCAGGGCTGCCGTTTTTACCTCGCTGGAGAGCAGATGGCCGTCTTTATTCATTGTGTGAATTGGGAGGATATGCACGGTCACGTCTCAGTGTATTCAGAGCACCGGCACTTCGACCGTGTGCACCTGAACCTCTGTAGCCGCGTGGAGTAGCAAAGGGTCAGTTTGAATAACGTCCGCAGGTCATTGAGTGCGAGTGAACCGCGATCTACTGGGCTCTCACGGCTGTGGCAAAGTCCAATGCTTACCCTGCCAACGACACAGCCAGTTGCGACGAGCTATAAATATAGTCGCCTACAACCAGAGTGAAAAGCAATGCTACAGGGTTCGTCGCCCGCGAGATGTCATATAGTAGAGGTTAGAGTGAGGCGAGCGTTATCCAAGTGTGGCGTTCCTTCTAAGGTTTACGATAACTCATGTTGTCCTTGCAGCGCGTCCCACATTCGCGTCGCTTCTCCATGATCAAATTGGTGGGAGAAGAGCGCGAAGCTGCAGATATCATGCTCGCATCAGTGTCGTTTCTGTGAGGATTCTCGGCTCAGGTAACACTCACGCGATGTCAAACGCGCCGCCAGAGGACGACCGCATCGACGAGGATATGGGCTGTTCTCGTGTTCCATTTGACGACTGCTCCGGCGCTGGGTGCTCCAAGTCGAATAGCCGCTGTGTAGCATCGAGTAGGAGGACCAGAACGCGTTTACCCACCGGCGTGTTGGTTAGTAGTTGTCTGCGGATGCCAGTGACGTTCGAAATTCAATCTTGCAGTAATTGTACAGCTTTGGCTGTGAAGACTGACCGTCTCGATTGACTTTCGTGTAGTGCGTTGTTCATGAGGACTAGAACACCTTGTAGTGTTCGTTCATCTTCGGCCTGCAATAGTCGTCTGCAAATGGTCATCATTAGATCTCACGATCAAAGTGATCAAATGGCATCTATACACACATGAGAATGTTCCTACGCTCATCCACAGCGAGATTGGTTGCCCAGAATCTGGAGAGCAATGCCTCGTTGGCAGTGACGATGTTACTGAGCATCTGAACCAGCATACGGGTCGTTGGAAGCACTGATTAGCACCAAGTGTTGTCAGAATGATGTCTTGTAAGAGGAAGTTTTACATACCAAGGTCATCGTGAAGAGAGATGTAGCTCGAGACTGCGAACATGATTTTGGGTAGTGGCTCTTCACACAAATCGCTGTGTGGGAGTTCAGTCAGCGAAACCCAAGTAAGCGCTGAAGCAAGTATGCGTACAACGCATGGACCTGGTTTATCGGCACCCCAGCCACGACATTCCGTGTGAAGCGAGAAAGACTAAGACAAACGGCGACATCCAGACCGTCGATGTCGTCTGCATCTGTGCTCTGTGACAAATATTTCCACGCCGCTTCAAGGGCGGCCCAGAATTTCACGTTGTCCACAGATGCGATTTCAGCCCTGCGCGTGCGGATATCTCGACTGAGCGCGGGTGGCGGAAATAGGGGTTGACGCGCACCGAAGCTCTTCACTTCGCGCCAGGAGCTTGCTTGCATCGTCCAACGCCGCACAGACTGCTTTTGGATCGGAACAATGTGCGCTGTAATCAATCAAGAGTTGATTGAGCTTGGGGATGTCCATGATGAGAAAGCGGAAACCAAGTTGCGAATCGGCATATCGCGAGCCGTCAAGTTGCTTGCCCTCTCGTCTGCACACGCTCTGCGTCAGAAACAAGCCTTGGAGACCTGTCAGAGATATCCGCTTCATCAGTATCTTCATACTGCTCTCAGTCGTCCTGCCGATCACCACGCACCAGCTAAGCCATGACGGACGCCGACCCTATTCTCCTCACACTGTTCGCGAACCGGTTCATGAGCGTAGCCGAAGCCATGGGCCGCACCCTTCAACAGACAGCGATCTCGACCAATATCAAGGAGCGCCTGGACTTTAGTTGTGCTATCTTCGCACCAGACGGCGCTCTTGTTGCGAACGCTCCGTTCATTCCAATCCATCTGGGTAGCATGTCCTTTGCCGTGCGCTTCCAGATGCGTTTGTACGAAGGCGGCAAGGGAATGCGCCCGGGTGATGTGTTCATGACCAACTCGCCACTGGCGGGAGGCTCGCATTTGCCAGACATCACACTCATTACACCTGTGTTCGACCCCGAGGATGACAAGTCGATCATCTTCTTTACCGCGAGTCGAGGACACCATGCGGATATTGGAGGAATTTTGCCTGGTTCTATGCCACCGACGAGTACGAGCATCTTCGAGGAAGGCGCGAACGTCGTAAGCTTCCGCATTGTCAAGGAAGGCGTGTTCGATCGTGATGGGCTATACGAGAGGATGGTCGTCCGACCAGCGCAATATGAGGGCAGCTCCGGCTGCCGATGCTACCGCGACGTCGAGAGTGACTTGCGTGCAGTGCGTACCCACTTGCCTTGCAGGTGGTGCTCTAACTTACATCTATCACCTTACAGCAAATCGCAGCCAACCATAAGGGAATTCAGCTACTCCATAACAGTACGCATCATGCCTGCTCTCGTCATAATGAGCCTGACTCTCCCGCTTAACCGTCGCTAGTGATCACCGAGTACACGTTGCCAACCGTGCATGAGTATATGTGCCACATCCGAGACAATGCGGAACAGAGCGTCCGATCATTCCTTCGTGGAGTTGCACGCTCGCGCAGAGAGCGTGGTGAGGTGCGAACTTATTATCGCCTTGTTGAGGCTAGATCTCAGTAGTATTTATGCAGGCTGGTAGCGAGTACAACGTCCTACGGTCGATTGATTACCTGGATGACGGCTCTCCCATCCAGCTCAAAGTGACGATCAACGAAGAGACTGGCGGTGCGGTGCTCGATTTCGCAGGGACTGGTGCAGAGGTATAATTGTTCAACAGTAGGCTCCCGCCGGCGTTGAACACCCTCGTAGGTCCGTGGCAACCTCAACGCGCCGGTTAGCGTTGTGCACAGTGCAGTGATTTACTGCATGCGCGCAATGCTGGGCAGCGACATCCCGCTGAACGCGGGATGTCTTGTCCCCGTCGAAGTCCTCATTCCGCCATCGTCGCTCCTCAGCCCGTCGCCAACTGCGGCAGTCTGCGGTGGCAATGTGTTGACAAGCCAGCGGATCGTGGATGTCGTGCTAAAGGCGTTCGAGGCGTGTGCGGCTAGTCAGGGGTGCACAAAGTAAGTTGAGTGAGTTGTGAGGTTCGTTGAATGTACTGATGTTGCTTGAAGCAACGTGACGTTCGGTGCGGGTGGTAAAGATGCCGATGGCAAAGTCGTCGCGGGATGGGGATACTACGAGGTGAGCAGTGTTTGTAACACTCCTTTGCCGACATTAACGACTGTTCGAAGACGATTGCAGGAGGAAGTGGTGCTGGTCCCGATTGGCACGGTACGTCCGGTGTGCATACACACATCACCAACACTCGCATTGGCGACGTGGAGATCTTGGAAAGGAGATACCCTGTCATCTTGCATGAGGTGAGCAGCTTGGCAACATTATATTTGATCAAGTCTCACATTTCCGCTCGTGTGGTGAATTTTAGTTTGGTTTGCGGGAAGGCAGCGGTGGTACTGGCGAGTTCCGTGGTGGGGACGGCGTTCGTCGAGTTCTGGAAGCATGTATGCCTATGCGGGTCAGTATCCTCTCCGAGCGCCGATCCCGCGCGCCGTATGGGATGCAAGGCGGCGGAAGTGGTGCTCCAGGACGTAATACTTGGATCAAGCGCGAACGGGTTCACAATGAGGATGCCGACAAAGGCCCAGGCCACGCTACGATCCGGCCTGACCCCAAAGCTAACCAAGACGCGGCACCGGATGAACCGCTTGCGCCAGATCTCGCCACACTTGGAAAAGGTCCGGAGGAGCTTGGGTTTGCCGACCTTCCGCAGACAAAGGGAAGAGGAGGAGTTTCGAATGCGGATTCCACACAACGGACCATCAATATTGGAGGTAAAGCCACTCTGTGGATGGGCGCGGGGGATAGGCTGGTCATTGAGACACCTGGAGGCGGTGGTTGGGGAGTTCCGTCCGCCGTGGGTGGTCACGAGAATGCACAAGCAGACCAGACCAAGCATGGATGGGAGGCTCGTGGGAGCGTCGCAGACCGAGAACGAGCCCAGGCCGGCTTCTAGCTGACTGAAAATTCACAAGCAGTTAACCATCTTACAGTAGTCATAGATTGATTTGAGCTACGTCGTTGGGTGAATCCGGGCGCCGTAGTAGACCGAGGAGACCGAGCTACTCTTGAAATCACGACGCGTTTCTAGCTTTCCGATGGTCGCCGGTCAAGTCGAAGCTCCGTACATCACTTGCATGCTGACAAGCAAACATACGGACGCATGGCGCCGACCTGGTGAAAATGAGTTTCTGGTGCCGGGGGTCCGAAGGCAGACCGCATTCGAGTTCCGCACCGGCTGGCAGTATAAAGCATGACGCGCTTGCTCAGTAACTTGCTCCTCATCAGTTTCTTGTCCAGTCCTCACTCCATATTTCTTGCCACCTCACCTCGCAATGGCCGAATATCTCGTGGTGCGCGCAGCAGTGTGTTGATTATTCACTTGCACTCTAACTAACGGCATGTGCTTGCAGATCCGTGAAGTTACCCAGGGCATTCGCACCTATTCGTGCCCGTTTACTCGCATGGGTGTAATGCCCATTGGAGGCCGAAGCACTGCTGTACGGCTGTCTGACAACAAGAGCGTGCTCGTGGTTGCCAGCACGCCTATGACCGCCGCAACGCGCACTAGTGTTGACGAGCTGGGTACTGTCAAGTATCTCATTGCACCCGATGCCGAGCACTACCTGTTTCTCAAGGACTGGGCGGCCGTCTACCCAAATGCGCGCGTCTGCGGTGTTGAGCGTCACATCCAGTCTGCTGGCGTTCCTATAACTGGTGTCTGGGGCCGCGACCCCAACCCACTCGGAGACGACCCCGTGGTCAACGCAGACTTTGCGAGCGAATTCGTATCAGGTCACATCAACAAAGAAGTCGCGCTCCTACACAAGCCGAGTGGGACGCTCATTCAAGCCGACCTGCTGTTCAATTTACCCGCCAACGAGCAGTACAGTGCACCTGGCGCCGGCAAACCGACTGGCGGCCTCATTCGCTTTGTCTTCAACCCGGCGAGCATGAACCCCTACAACTCAAAGTTCCAGAACATGGTACACGGCCAGGTGGCACGTGACAAGAAGTGAGTGCATGCCAACTTGGTTTATGACAAGACTGTGGCGCAAGTGCTGACATCATGTGTTTCCAGACAGGTCGCTCACAGCGTCCAGGTTATCGCAAGCTGGCAGTTCGATCGCATCATCCCTTGCCACGGCGATGTTATTGAGACCGGTGGCAAAGAGGCATGGCGTTCAGCTTTCAAGAAGTTCTTCGACGACATTACAGCGGGCAAGTTCGAGAAATACGTGCCGAACGCCCCTGCGATTTCCGCCCCCGCCACGGAGACCATCGAGCAGGCCCCACTGGTTACGCCAGCTGCTGAAGATGCAAGCACACCAAAGATTCCCATTATCGCGCCAGATGTAGCCCCCGCACCTGGGGCTATGCCTACTGTTGTCTGATGCGCTGCACGTCCCTTTCTGCTGCCGTCGTTCACCCTACTGTAATTGTAGACCACAGAGGTCTCTAGTCACTTGCTCAATGTAACACAATATTCCAGAGCAGGCAATAATGCATCGATGACGAGGTGAAAGAGTACATGAATGTGTTGGCGGAAACGGAGGGATCCCAGGAGAAGGGCTCTACAACGCCGTGCCTCTCTCGAAGCTTGCGCGAATCTCCTCGGTATACTTGTCGTAATACCGAGCAATCTAGAAAGGAGAGGTGAGCACTCTCTCAGCCCAGCTGGCTGCTGGCGCACCTTTTTGTTGAATACCCGATTACGCTCATTAATGTATGTGACGTCCCCTTGGTCCTCGTTCGCCCGTTTGCGCGAGAACTGCCGCCTCTTCTTGTCCTGGTCCGCTAGATACCCCGAGACGCGGTCGATCTGCTCCTCGGACGGTGTACTGTCCGCGTAAACCATGGAGTTGGCGTCGCGATACAACAGTTCAACGTCTGCGCTGGCATTGCTACTTCCTGCAGCAATTTGCATGACTTGCGCAGCGGTTGGCGCGTTAGGTCCAGAAAGCGAGCCAGCCTCGAGGCCAAGCGCGACCTCTTTCTGACGGTTATACGCTTCGAGGTTGGGTTTGAGCAAGTCCAAGTCTTTCTTGTACTTGCGGTGTGTCGTTGTCAGGTCGTCTGAGGATAAAGGTGTGAACTAGCGAGTCGCAAGGATTCGCGCGGATGACTGACCATGATACTCAAAGTCTGCGCGCCGTTTCTTGCGCGCTAGCTTCTTCTCCCACGCATCATTCTCCTCAATTGTGTATGCAAAGTTCTTCTGCCTAAAAACGGATTGGCTGTGTCAGCGGGGAGGTTGAGGAGTAGGCTGGGAATAACGACACCGCACCTGTCCAGATCCTCGCCCCGCGCCTCCGCATCAGTCTCTGTGCGCAAAGTCTCCGCTAGCTTGAGTTGCTTTTCGCGCCGTGCAGCATCCCGTACACCGGACTTGAGGCGCGACGATTCGTCGGCCACTTCTGCGCGGTTCAACCGTGAAGCTTCTTGCTGCACGAGTCGAGCATGCATATAATGCATGCATGTGCAGTCAAGTAGCACCCAGCCAGACCAGAGATACAACACAATAAAATGAGCTTGAGCGGGACAAGTAACATCAAGCGCGGCCACGCACCATGCGCTTACGCAAAGCGGCCATCTTCGACTCGCGACTATCGGCGGCTGGAGCACTGCTAGACTCGGCAGCGGGAGGGGATTCGTCGTGTTCCGAGTCGGACATGATGCGCGCGTGAACAGGGGTGATTCAGCAGAGGCAGAAGGGCGGCGCGCGGAACGTTGGCGTGAGGAGCGGACTTTGTGAGTAAGAGGAGTGAATCGGCTAAAACCGAGTCGACAGCTATCCTTTTCCTTCGCTACTTCACTTCAACTCTCATTCCATGTCGATGACGATGCCATCTCAGCCTACCAAGCGCGTGCGCCATCCTACGCTGTACATTGAAGATGGCAACCTTGTCATGCTTGTGCGTTACATGTTACCACTTATCTCAGCGTCACATTGAGCTGACCTTGCTCTTCACGACTCCGACCGCGCGTTACGATCACTCCGCTGTTAATCTCGGATCAACGTCTGCGTTCTCTGATTAGGCCGAACACATTTTGTTTCGCGTTCACAAGTCGACATTATTCAGAGCTAGCGCATTCTTCCGCGACATGCTCTCGCTACCACCGCCGATAGACGGGCAGCAGGACGGCATGGATGACGATCATCCCCTAGAACTGCACCAAGTGTCTGCAGTGGACATGGAACGACTACTTCGACTTCTCTATCCACCGTACGTCCGTGCCTTCCCCAGATGTTGCCATCAACTCACTGCCTGCGCTCCAAAGATTCCCCGGCCGAGTACCAATCAAGAATGCAGAAGAGTGGCTATCTGTTCTATCGGTATCTCAGCGATATGCTTTTGACTCGCTCCGTGCGGTTGCACTCGAGTCGCTCGTCCGCATGCCGTTCAGTGCCACGGAGAGGATCCGCATTGCTCGCGACTACGACGTTCTCCCCGGCTGGATCAACCAGAGTGCCGTTGACCTCGTACTGAGGGCTGAGAGCCTCACCACAAAGGAGGTGGCTACGATTGGCATTGAATACGCGGTTGGTTAATCCACTTGAGCCTCAATTGCCACGTGACTAAACAAAACATTTCTCGCTTCAGGTTCCTATATTTCACGCTCGAGAGATCACACGGCGCTCCCCACAGCAAGTCTGCAATGCATGCGATATTACCGACGTCCGGCTGTGGTGCGACAACTGTCAGGACTTCGGCGAGCTTGCGCCAACACTGCCGCCGGTGTTGGATGCTGAAGATCCGGGTCACTGGCTGAAAGCCGTGAACGCTCTCCGGGAGGTCAACTTCCTTTCCAAAGACGTTGTTATTATGTACGAGGAGGATAAAACTCCTGCGACGAGTACGTAGTAGGGAGTTTGGAGACGGTATCCCCACCGCTTGGGTCTGGACAGTCCATTTGTATGAATGTGATATGGGAGTGTTGACTCGCTGTACTCTGACTGTATAACATGTATAACATGATGATGTGTACGAGACGCAATTCACTGCCACTGCCACTGCTCTTTACTTGTGCCTGCACGCGAATAGGACATCGAATTACCCACGCGCGCGGTCACAAACGTTCATAACCAACTCCTCAACGTGACCCTAGTCGCCACACTTCGGGACAGCGAGGCCTATGACGTTGTAACGAGGCCTCATACACTGAGCTAACACTGACAACGCACTGACCATGTCAAACCGGCGCCATTCTTGGCTCCGCGCATGCCCCGATCTTGTTCACGGGGCGTCTCGCCGTAAAATCCGTCCCGAATCGGTTGGTGTCATGCGGCATGAGAAGGGCGTTTTGTTTGTGTGAATCACAGACGCCCTAGCTATGCTGATGGTCACTCTCCAGAGCTCAAGACGGTGGTCCTCGCCCGACACCGTTAGGCAACAGGTATGTTGCCGCATCGCAAGCTCATCAGCGGTGCCCTGTCTCCAATTGCAGCGCTTTGCACTGCGAGAGATCCAACAACAATTGTCGTTGTCGCGATTCTAACGCTCAGTCGGCTCGGCATGCAATGCCGCCATGCCAGCCACTGTCAGACCAGTCCCGACACGGTACCCCGCATGCGATCATGGTGGAGAGCCGTAGAACTACCGAAGCAGGATGTGCACATGGTGAAGCGGCTGCCAACAGTTGCCGCCGCGTCTTCCGTCAAAAACAGAGCGCTATACGCGAGCGGGGGCCTCACCTCCCACTCCCACCTTCCCACCCTCCCTTCTTCTCATCTAACTGTCTCTTACGGTCTCAGATCATCTCTTTCGCAGTGGCTCGTAAAGCGCTTGCGTCACCGAGCGGCTTAAGCCTAGTCGAAGCTCGGAGTCAGGCCAGGGTCACACACGACTATCATCTCACGGCACACTCATAACTCGATCTCGAACACTCCTTTGCTACTTGGACACCCTCCCGGACACTTAACGCTATGGCTCATGTTCATCGCGACGCCATACCGTGGGCTCCATACACCGCGCGGGAACTCGCGGGCCACGGTCCAAGACCCACGCCGGCCCCAAGCCTCAATCAACGACAGTGGGGTAGAGGATCTGGGCGAGGAGGCTGGGGTAGAGGGGATGGGGAGTGGTCTTCGTATTCTGGATGGTGGGGATGGGTCAGCGACGGGCAGACGTCTACTTCGCATCCTGCGACTACAGCGCCGAAACCCACGGCAAGCTCTTCTTCCGTTCATGCACCTGAGTCTCCGCCAACCAGCGATGTCTCTCAGAGCCCCTCAAGTCCAAATCAGCCAGACCCTGTACAGACGAGCGATACGGCCAGTAATCCTGATACGCGACCTACGGGTACTTCAGGGAACGGGTCAGGTGAGCGTGGAGCAGATTGCAGATCGCGCCGAAGCCGCGAAGCTGTCAATGTCACTCATCTCGTTTGACAGACACGACACGCACAACTGACGCTGGGGAGAGCGATAGCACGCCGGCCGAAACCGGCTCAAAACCTTCTGCGCAATCCCAGACTTCCCGTGAGGTTCAACTGCTGCCCTCGGGTGGTCCTAAGTCTGATAGTGATGAAGCTGTGTCCTCGCAGCCTACGCCACCACCCGCAGCGAATCAAGATGTTCAGACGACCGGGCGTGGTGGACTATCGGCTCGTATGATTGCCCTAATCGTCACCAGCGTCCTCCTCTTCCTGCTACTACTCGCCCTGTTCCTCTTCTTTTGGCGCCGTCGTAGACGGAGAAGCGGAAACCGTACTCTGCTTGGGCGTAATCAGCAGCGAGAATCAGTCACTCCACGTCCCTTCATGCATCTCACAGAAACCACAGCGACGGCCGATGCGGGAGTCGAACGTCGTGTTTCGGACATGACGATGGTTGGTGGTGCCCCATATAATCTGGTTACGTGTGTTGCGGACAATAAACACGGTTCTCGAGGTTGGCCAGCCCTAGCACCAGTGCAGGCCAGCGATGTCGGTGCTACCGCTAGTGAAGAACGCACGGACGACGCCATCGGCACTCCCAGCCCTGTCATCTCCTCAGAGGGGCCACAAAATGCTCAGCAAACTCAAATGTCATCCCCCACTGATGGAACCTGGGAAGGTGGACCGTTCCGCTCGACCGAAGGCCAGATAACGTCTCGTGACTCTAACGCGCATACACTTGGCCACTCGACGAGATTCAGTGACTCAACCCGTGCCGATCCCACTGCGAGGTTCAGCCAGGCAACAGGGACGACCCTGTTTTCATCTTCCCCAGCCAACCGCGACCGAGAGCTCGAGGAACTACACACCGCGATGACGCAGGCTGGTCTCAACGTACAGACTCTGCTAAGCTCGCTACAAGCTCGCCCAATGGAGCCTCATGAGCGCGACGCGCATCCTCCCGAGTACGGAGCGTAGACACATCACTATGTCGACAAGCTTATCACTGGCAGACCCTTATCCTCCTCCACGTCCCATCGCCGAAGTTCTTGTTGTATCGCATCACTAAGCCATGCTCCGTTTTGTGGCAACCACAACGCTGGTCGTCACCCAGACGCCATCAGCTCCCTCGTTTTCTTTGTACTTCTACAAACACTCACTATTCAACGTTAGCACTCCAATATAGAGTACTGATCAGGTCCCGCAGCAGCTCTCGAGAAATGGGTGCCATATTACAAGTTGGACTCTATTACTGAAAACAGAATCTAATGAGTGGAGTCGTCGCGTTTGGCGAGCAGTGTTGAATGCGATGAAATGGTATGCTAGCGGTACGGCGCGGTCACAGCCTGTCTTCCGCGTATAGATGTACAACAGACCAGTGGCGAAGGATCCGGAAGTGGGAGGTCCTAATTCAATCCCACCAGTTGCCTGGCTTCGAAGAGTTGGAGAATGTGGCGAGACCGAGGGCGTCCGCCATCTTGAAGAAAATGTCGACGGCGCTGTACACGCCGCGGAACTGCTCGGCACCCGGACCGTTGGCATAGACTGCGACGTCGGTGAGGGAGTGAACGCCTTGCGCCTCTCCGGTTGGGAGGTTGCCCGAAATGTGGAAACCGTCGGTGGCGTCGGTGGGGTTCGCCTGGTTGCCGAGGGCCGGGTCTTGGACAGTAGCCGGGACACGTGGACCATTCTTTCCGACGGTGTAGTTCTCGCGGTGGTCGGGGAAGTTGACCGTGCCGGCCGCAATGGTGTAGCGAGGATCCCACTGAACAGGGAAGTTCGGGCCTTGTGCACCGACGACGATGGTGTTGTTCTGGGGACTGCTGCCCTTCGAGACGGTGTAGCCGGATAGACCGCTCTCAGCATAGACGCCGATAGCGGAGCGCTTCTCGCGGTCGCCAGACGCCTGTGCGAGCACCTGTGTGTCGACACCACCATAGACATCGAAACCATGACCGTGGTCAGCGGTGACGACAATAAGCGTATCCTGGTAGATGCCAAGCTTCTTAAGATGGGCGATGGCAGCACGGATAGTGTCGTCGAGCTCCAGAAGCTCGCCGAGCGCGCGCGGGTAGTCAAGAACGTGCATCATCTTGTCTACAGGTGCGAGTATTAGCAAGGAATCAACGTGTCGCAAGAGATGACCGCACCAATTGATGCAGCCTCGCTCATGAGGTACCAGCCAGGGTTCTTCGCTGCCTTCGAGCGGGCGTGAAGGATGTCGATCGCCTTGAGCGTCATTTCCTTCAAACCAGGCTGATCAATAGCGTCTGCACCATTGCCAGTGGGGTGGTCCTTCCTGCCCTTGACGTTGTCTGGGTACACATGACGGTCGAGCCACTTCGCCTGACAGGATGTCAGCGCCAGTAGTGACCGTACGCGTTCCCACTCACCATGTTCGACTTGGAGAAGATACCGAGCGCCTTCTTCTTGGTGTCGAGCTTGCTAAGGCCGGCGTTGTCGTACACGACGTTGTAGCCAGCGTTTTGGAACTCCTTGTAATAGTCCTTGCCGCCAAGGCTCCCGCTTCCAGGGATGAACTGCTCGGCGCCACCACCAAAGATGACATCTGCGCCGCCTCCAGGAGTCCACGAGTAGTTCTTCAAACCATTGAGGTACATGTCGACAATATCTGCTGACAGGCCACGTTGACGAGTGTGAGCAACAAGTGCTGCTGGTGTGGCGTCTGCGATATAGGCGGTAGAAACCATGCCGAAAAGACCCTTACGGACGCGGCGGAAGATCTCAGCAACTGAAATTTGGGTCAATCTCGAGGCTATGGGGTTGGAAGTTACTAGTTACGCACGTGTCTCGACCTTTGGGTCATCGAAGGGGTCCGGGCTCGAGTCGACGTAGACATTGAGAGCATTGACGGAGGACTTCTGGCCACACTGAAGTGCAGTAGCAGAGTTGGCAGAGTCGGTGATGTACGAGTCGACACTGTGGGTCATCTGGTGTCCGAGTGCCTCCATCTGTGCGCGTAGGTTCATCAACCGGCTTATGCGAACAGCCCGAAGCTGAAACAGACGTACCTGATCCATCTGCAAGAGAGACTGATACTTGCCGTTGATGCTCTTGTGAGCAAGGAGGCGAGCCGCGGTCTGCATGGAGATGGTCATGCCGTCACCTGGAAGGAAATCTCAGTACACTGAGCTCGATGGTCTGAATAGACTCACCGATGAAGAAAAGAACGTTTTTCGCCTTGTGACGCTTGGGGTCCGTGACAGGTTCTCTCACGGTCCAATGGGCGATTGTCGTCTGCTTGCCGTAGTACTTGAGGGTAGCAGTGTACACACCAGGCGTGTACAACGCGACCTGACGGTAAATTTTGGAGGCGACATTGACGGCAGTTGGCTTTCCAGCCTTCTTCGCAATGAGGTCCTCGAAATAGTTGAACGTCCACTTCTCGAGCACGGGTTCCTTACGATCAAAGAACGAGGTGACAGGCTCCGAGCGGCCCTTCTCGCGCTGGATAACGAGGGTGAACTTTTCGTCTGGCACGCCGTTGTTGAATGCCTCGGAGCCGTTGACGGGGGCGTGAACCTCCACGCGAATGTCAAAGTTTTGCCCAGGCAGGAAGTCAGCCTGGTCAGGCGGGAACACGCAGCCAAGGGTGGGGCATGTGCCGAGACGTTGGAAGGTCTGCGCGTTGACTCCAAGCGCCGACAGAGCGACCGCCGTCACGGCGAAGCGAAGGAGGGTCGACATGAAGAAAACGAGGGGATGTGGGAGAACACGAGCAGCCTAAGAAGCACAGCGCGACCAGGACTGGCACTCCTTATACCAACCCTCATGCTCGTGATGTTTGCACATCTTCGGATCGGCAACGCGTGCTGGAGACAGGGCGTACAAGCGCCGACGCTTCTCAACGTGCGAAGTAGACGAGGCGAACGTGCTCGAAGCCTCCACCGTGATTGGGCGACGGGCGACGGCCTTCCTGAAGCCATCAACCAGCATTCCACGCCAACATGATCCATTTCTGTGCGACAACATCGAAAGGGCGAGCTTGAAGAACCAGGTGTCGTCAGAGCAAGAAGGTGTTATGTTTCAGGGTTAAGCTCTCCGCTAGCACGAGAAGTCGGCTGTCGGTTGTCCTTTTGGAGCAGCCGGAATCGCAGTTCCACAACTTCTAGAGCCGATCTGCAGGCGAGCTGATGCGCTGGCGGTCGCGGCGATGGGATTGCTGGGAAGGCTCGTGCGTCGGCCAGTGGCGCCGCCTGCACATGCGACCGTGGCTCAGGCGAGTGCAAGATTAATGCCAGGGAATGCTGACGTCGTGCGATGTCGACCGTGCGGGTCGCAGTTGCCAGGGGCAGTAGGTACTATTGCGCAGGCACAGGACATGAAAACTGGAAGAAGAACGTGTGAGGGTTATGACCGAACTCCGCTGCGATATAGCTGACCATCGCAAAAGAGTAGTCGGAGCAGTGGCTATGACTTGACAGGTTCAAATTCTTGGAGGGTCAAACTCAGATGTCTCGCTTGCTCGCGACTTCATCGAGACAGGCTGAGTCACGTGACGTGTCTTCAACCACCGACGCTGTGTCACTCCGACAAACAGTGATACCAAATACATTTTCGGAGCATGTGAGCAAGCACTACAAGGCAGTAGACGGGTCCAATCCTCACAATACTCGGCTCTTAACATCGCCGCGGCGGACTTGAGCATGTTAGCAAGTCCGGCGGCTCAGGCCCAGAAAACACAATCATACTCCTCAATCCCTCACCCACATTGTGGGGCTCAAACTCCCGACTAAGGATCTTGATTTGATTCCTTTACAGCATCCTGCTGACATGAATCTGGCAGTGGGCCGATGCTTACGAAGACGTTCATCAGAGGAACTCGTCCGAGTCCGACTAACGGACCAACGGGAGGTATAGAAGAGCACGAACGAGGTGAATGTTTGAAAACACAAGCGTGACACCTAAAGCTTGTCTACCGTTCTATCCATTCATTCACAATACGAGCCTCGCAATGTCAGACTCTCACGCCACGTCCACGGGCAAAGAGAACATGCAAACTTCTCCTCAGGCTTGCATGCGCACACTCACAACACCTCAAGCAACCTCATTGCAAACAGCGACACAATTCAATCGGCTTTGTCGTCCGAAACAAGCTAGAGCGGGTGTACATACAAATGACATCCGGCCTACAGTTTGCTCATAGTGGATCGATTTGTGGCGCGACTGTGGCGGAACATGCATTCGCGTAAAGCATTCTATACATACATGTCTGTGATGTGGCAAGAGATTTGCCCTGCCGTTGAATTGAAACGATGAGGAACCGCGAGATGCGAAGACAAGCCGTGCGCCACGAAATCCCAAGTCCGCGCGCGAATCATGGCCTCCTCGACTTCTACCTCCTCGTCTGGTACCGTTTCTCTTCCCGCGCACCTGCGCGAGTCTCTTGAAACAGTTCTATCTATAGTTCCGAACTCGCTTGCCACTTCCTTGCGGCCACACATTGATTCTTCCTCACAAATTATCCCTTCAAGTGTACTACAACAACTCGCGAAATGGGCACGCTCACCTGAAGGCCTCTCTGCACTACGCACAGCGAATCTCGACCCACATGATTACAGTACAATTGCGCTGTTTGCTGGCACCCGTACGACGCCGAACTCGTCGTTCAGCGGCAGCGACCTGAGCGCAGGGACCAAGAGCAGAAAGAGTGGACTGCGCAATGATCGCAAAGGAGTAACAGCTTTGGCCAACGCAGTATTTAGTGTTGTAGGAGCTGGATTTGCGGCTTATTGGGCAGCTAGCAATGCCGGCTGGGGGTTGCACAAGGTGCGCGGGTGGTGTGAGGTGTCCGCAGCGACGCTGACTGGGTTTCAACAGAGCATGTTCTTGGGATTATTCACGGCATTTGTTGTGGGATTCAGCGAGGCCGTGCTGTTCACGCTGTGGCAAAGGCGAGTTGAACGACGCGCAAATGCGAAGAAGACGTTCGTGAAGCGTGTGGTTCGGGTCGAATATCCGGCGGAGCATCCCGCTGCAGACAAGGAAGATAGTTCAGCGAAACCAGAGGATGAGGATACATCACTTAGGCAACGGAGGATCGCGACTGGGACTGGACACGATGATGTATTGTAGGGACTGTCACGCCAATTGAGGGTGGCTGCCGGCCGGCGCTTGTTGAATCGCAGCTTGACCTCCTCTCCTCATCTCGATTTCGAATTGTTGGCTTGACATGGCGTCCGAAGTCGTAAACGTCCTCGTCGCATTTGCGCTTGTATATCTCGTTGTTCGCTGGTTCTCTTCTGGTTCGTCTCGTCTACTAACGCCTTTCACGCGCCATGCGTCTACACTCACACCTGCACATCTGTGTCTTCAGGGTCACCCTCACCCAACTCGCCAGCATCGATCTTAGGCTTCACACCACGCAAAGCTACCGAGGAAATGGTACGCATCGGCACATGGCACGGACACGCGCCGCTGACGTTGTCGGCCCGCCTTCAACGCGGCATATGCTGACTACTACTCTGCGCCAGATCACAACCGTACACGCTGCCTTCCCTGATATCCCGCGACCCAACATCCATTACGACCTTCTGCGGACCGGCAGCGCCGAGGTGACCAGCAACAAGATCCTCGAGCGCGGTGTTCTTGACGCCGTAAGTCAAGGCCTCATGGTGTCGTCCGACTTACGCTGATATTTATCATTGCTCCTCATTGAAAGCCACCGGCATCCTATTTCCGCGCCTTTCCATTGCAACCGCAGCCTGTACCGACGCCTGCACCCACAGCACCGAGCAACACGCCTGCACCGGCACCGGCAGACCTCATCTCGCGCTTCCAACTCAACTCTCGTGTTAGCGACTCGGTCGTTGGATCTTCTGAGGCCGAGAAGAGTGGTTGGCAAGCAGCACCGGAGAAGCGGGAGGCGAACTTGAGGGAACGGAAGGCCCAGATGATTCTCGAGGCTCGCAAGTACGTCATGAAGATTTCACGAATTATGCAGAAGTGTACTGATGCGTATGTACAGACGGATGGCGGAGAAGTTGGCTCAGCAGAAGGCAGGAGGAGAGACTGCTGCTGCATAGGAGCACAACTATGTACAGTCTGCTGGCTCTAAGTGCGAGTTGGCCACTGCATTATCACAATAATGCTGCAAAGAAAGACAACATTTGGTTCGACTCATTCGAGGGCACAAATTGAATTGGCTCATATGTTACGCGGTACAGATGATGGAAAAGATTCAGCAGAGTAATGGCACAAACATCCGTGGCAAACGTGCAATCATGAAACCCAGGACAAAAACAGGCGAGCCAGCGCGCAGCGAGTTGTGACGAAGGAATGACAAGGGATCCGAGAGGTTACCCATCGGTCTTCTCCCTGTCGGCCCGTCGTTGCCTCTCTTTCGCAATCTCGACCTGCCGTTGCAACGACCTACGAGCGTTCATTTAGTCCAGGCAGACATCCTGATCACGAACACCACTCACTTGACGCTGGTCTCCAGCTCCGCGACTCGTTCCTTCGCGCCTTGCCTCTCCCGCTTAACGCGTTCCTCCGCCGCCTTGATACGTGTCTCGTACTCCTTGACCCTCGCCTCCCACTTTCCATCCGCCAGCGCTGCCCTCTCTACTTGCGACGCCACCCGCTCCTCTGCGCCTGCAAGCTGGTTCTGCGCATTCGCCAACCTGCGTTCGGCATTCGACGCTCGCGCCGTGAGTGCCCGAATCTCGGCATCCTTCGCCGTTTCACCAGGCCTTCGCTGCGCCGACTGGACCTGTCCTGAGAGCTCGGCGATAGTCGCCTTGGCCCCGTCAAGCTCGCCCTGTAGCAGTGCGACCTTGCGCCGCCAGCTCGCTTTGGCATCGGCAAGGTTTTTGACGCTGCCCTCGACACGTTCGAGAACGCGCCATCGGGTGTCGAGGGTACGCTTGAGCTCGGTGACACGCTCCTGCAATTTGGCTTCGCTCGCTTGCAACCTCTTCTCAAAGTCGGCGTGGAGTGATGTCAACGCCTTGAGACGCCCGTTCATGAGGTCGTGGAAGACGGCAAAGTTGGTAAACGGCTTCGCACCGCCTCCAGCAGCCTTCTTCTATAGTACGGGGTGAGCGAAACCAGCAAAGCATCAACAAAACGGATACGTACGGATGTGTCGACACCAAGGATCTTTTCGAGGTGGTTCCAGACCGTCAACAATAGCGTGTTGCGCTCGTGGATCTGGTCGCGGAACGTCCCTTCCGCGCTCAGCAGTGCCCGCTGGTCCTTGCCCAACCGCCCTTCGAGCTCCGCCACCCGCTCGCGGTCCTTGTCCGCCGCCTTGAGTTTCTCCAGCGCCGCGTCGAGCTTCTCGGTCAGATTCAAGCGCGTTTGACTACTGGCAGATTCACGAGCTGCTGCTTCGCGTGCAGCGGCGGCAGCAGCATCAAGCTGGGCTTCCTTGACGGCGACCGACGTCCGGAGCATTGTGATTTCGGATTGTGCGCGGGCAAGGTCCTCAGTGAGCCGGGTGACTTCACGCCTGACCTTCTCAAGCTCGAGCTCGAAAGTGAAACGGTCGCTTGCAGCGGCCTCGCTGCGAGCCAACGCCGCTTGGCCGGCGGCCCGGTCGTCTTCCGCGCGACGACGGGCAGTCTCTGAAACGCCAATGAGCACTCATAGCCACGAATAATCCCGTGAATTGAATCTACCTTCACGGGCCAGAGAATCCTCCACAGCGCGGAGGTCGTTCTGCAGCGCTTGACACTCGGTTGCAAGCTCGTTCGCGTGGTTGGCGAGCTAAACGAAAGAGCAACCGTCAGACCCAGGTAGCGGCTAATGATGTGTGGGCGAACCTCATCCTCGCGCGCCTTGTGTGCAAGTGCGGCTTCGCGGTTTGCCTCAGCTACATCTTCAGTCTCGCGAAGTGTCTCTTTAGCTGCCGCGAGTTTCTGAGTGAAAGTGCATTTAGTACTTTTAAACGTGAGCCGAGTGCGGACCACAAACCTCCTTGAGGACGTCGACCGTGCCTTGCTCTCGTTCAAGATCTGACCTGGTCTCCTCCAATGCGCGCTGGGCGACGTCCACTTCGTCCTCAAGCTCGAACACCCGCTCGCCAAGGCGCTTGATTTCCTCGTTGGCTCCTTCAAGTTCTTCGGCGGCAGTGGCAAGTTGCTCGAGCTCTGCATTGACTGCACGAGCGGCTTCCTGTTTGAGATCAAGTCAGCGGGCACGTTGATACACTTTGTGGAATCGTGGTACCTCAAGCTCTTCGAAGTCGGCGCGTAGTGCATTAAGCTCCTCCTCACGCTCTGCAAGGACTTGCCGCAGATCAGTAGTTTCTTGCTCAAGCTCGGCATTTGCCTGTGGAAAAGGTGAGTGACACGGGATGTGGAATGTTGTAATAGCGTACGTCTCGCAAGTCATCCGTCTGGTTGCGCATCTCCACAATTTCTTGCCTGAACTCGGCCTCGAGGTGATTGATCTCGCCATCTCGAGCATCCAGTTCCTCTTCCTAAATGAACGGCGGGGTTGTCAGCAGCGAACTCGGTTGCATGTTGAGCACCGAAGGAGGAAACGAACCTTCGTCTGGAGTTCGATCTCTGTCGCCGCGAGTTTGTCCCGCAGAGCATTGATTTCTTCCAATGTTTCGCGATCCACCCTCGCCTCTGCACGACTTGCAGTTCGCTCTCGGTCCGCATCACGTTGCTGGGCTTCAAGCTCCAATCGCGCGGCATCGAGCTGGTCGATCAGGTCTTCCTTCTCGTCGTTCAATACGTCGTTCTCCTGGCGCAGGCGCTCGAGTGCGTCAATATTCTCCTCCAAGACCTTGCGAGCCTCCTCGAGTTCATCTTGCAGCTGGCCGACACCTTTATACAAGATCGGTCCCAATGCCAATCTGTCGGTAGTGGACGATACATACCTCCCATCCCATCCACACCACCCCTGCGTCTTCTCAGGTCGCGCAGCTGTCTGTCACGTTCTTCCAGTAGTGCCTCAAGCTCGCGTTCCCGCTCGCTGTTGGCTGTTGTGCCTGTTGCAACGCTGTCGGGCCGGTCGTGTCGCGAGTTGTGCGACCGATCCTGGTTGGCGAGCAGCGCCTCGGCATCACGCAAGCTTTTCTTCAACTTCTTGAGCTCAACGCCACGAGACTGATAACAGGTGAAAATACGGAGCCGTGAGATTAAAACATGATTAAAGTGTTGTAGCATACCTGAACTTCGATCTTGAGGTTGATGTTTTGCCGTAATGCAAGCTCGACGTGCTCGGGATTGTTCTCTTGCAACCGCTCTTCGAGGAAGTGAACCTTCAACTTGAGGCTGAAGTTTTCCTTCTTGAGCGAGTCGATGACCTGCACGCCAGATGGACGATGAGGTGAGCAGTTGGTCACAAACGGTGCAGAAACCGATGTGACTGCAGACTGAAGGCACGAGGCCGCGGTCAGGCCGCATGTTCCATTTAAGGTCCATGGGTCCCGCCTTCAAGAAGCTGCGTGGGGCGCGTTCTTTCACGACGACGAGAGAGGGGGGGTCTCGGTGCGCCACCTGAAGTGCAAGACTAACATGCGCAAGACACCAGTCTCAACGCACAGTCTGTGCACTGGTGAAATCACACCAGGCCATAACGCGAGGCAGCTATCGCAGCGCTACAGCGCATTGGGAAACACAACCGGACGCTCTACACACCTTCTCTTGTTCGCGTAATGTAAGGTTGACCCCACCAACGCTCTGTCGTGCGCCAGCCACCGGAGCGTTTCCATTCGTGGCCACGCTACTCTGTCGCCTATGACCCGCACCCAATGAAGACTTGCCAGCGCCAGGGCCTGGAGTTGGCATCGGCGTTTGAGTCGGGTCGAATATGGCGTCGCGCTCGCTGCTGAGGGTGAACGCAGACATGCCGCTAGGCCGCCGAGAGTCGTTCAGACGCGGTAGCCCACTCGCGGAGCCCATACCCCCGGCGAGCGAGCTGTTGAGCGATCCAAGACTGAGATCATGCGGCTGGATCACAGACTGTGAGACCGAAAATGATTGCGACATCGCAAGTGGCAGCGTTGTCACGCAGCCGTGTGAGTGGCGACGAAGCTATATCAGTAGTGAAGATCTAGATTGTCGTGGTGGTGTGCGTGCGCGGCCACTCAATAAAACATGAACACGGGATGAGGGAAAGGGTGGCCAAGCTCCGACTCAACTTGCGCGGCGAGCTCCGCACTTGGACTCAACTCAGTTTAGTCGGCCTTTCTCGTCAGCCAATGTCCCGAAAATATTCAAGAAAGATCGAAAGTAGATCAAATCGGCGCCAAGTGCTCATTTTCGGACAATGTAACTCAGCGACGCCGACCGATCTTACTTCGCATGCAACGCCCTCGCCGTCGCAAGGGGTGTCATCCCAGTGCGGAAACAAATTAAGTATCCGTGATAGTCGATAGAGCGTGGGGTAGAGTTCTGGGTGCGCGGTGTACATATCAGGGGCTGATTCGTCGCGGGTGAGCTAATGTCAAGTCTACTGCCCAGCCGGTTCTGTGGGTTGTGGCTGCGTCTCTGTCTGCTCAGCAGTTCGCAACCGTTCACCAAAGATCTTTGCTTCCACCTGTTGATATTCTCATTCAGCTTCTGCGATGGATCAGCAAGTGCTAACTCCAACTCACGTTACGGACGTGGACAGCGGCTTTCTCGACGCCGTTGTCCCTGCTCTTCTTGTAATAATCAAGTGCCTCGCTCAAGTTGCCAGCTGTTGAGAACACATGTACTCAGTATCATAAACACAATGAGATTTGGGTTCAAGAACCACGCACTGGCTTCGAGCACGGCGGCAAGGTTGAACTGGATCTCCGCGTCACCGGGTGCGAGCTCCAATGCTGATCTAAATCAGAAATTTATCAGTTGAACAACGTTGTCAAGACTGCGTACTACGCACCTCAAGTGTTGGATCGCGAGCACAGGCATCGGGGTCGACGAGATAATATACGCGCTAGCCAGATCTGCAATGCGCGTCAGCCTTCCTCGCGTCATTTAGAGGCCAAATCGCTCACTTGTGTGTGCATCTGCACTTGGCTGCATCTCTATACTCCTCTTCCAGGCAGCGATAGCATCCTCGTACTCGTGCAAATGATAGGACGCGACCCCAAGGTTGAACAGCGCACCAGCAGACGGCTGCACATCGACCGCACGCGCATAGTGTTTCTTTGCGGATGAAATGTCACCATCCTCCAAAGCCTGTGTGCCCTTCTCGAGAGCTTGCAGGGCTTCAGTCTCTGCGGGGTCGGCAGTGGTCATATACGGTGTAGTGCTGGATGCGAAGCGCCGCTGAACATGTGACGTGCATGCGGGTAAACGAGCCCAATGAAGTGCACGAGAAGGAGCAGCAACGCGTGAAGAGAGCGCTGGTAGTCGCGTGGACGTGCGAGCAAGAGTGCGGCGGAGTACGTGCATGGCGGGAAGAGACTAAGAGGAGATGCGAGGCCGGATACGCCCGCATCCAAATTTTCCAGCTCTTCCTCTTGCCCACACCATGTCGTCGTCACACTCCGAGCCCCGCGCCACCGACACTCTGCGCACTGCTCAATTCGGGTCTGGGTCGTCGTCCTCGTCGACGTCACAGCTGGACAGGCCGCAGTCGGCTGCAGACCTGCTCGGCGCGGGTGGGTTCGACCCGGCACGGCTGCATCCCATGGCGCAGATCGGTGACAAGCTCGACTATCTTTTGCTTGACGACGACAAGCTTAACGAGCTGCCTGGTGCTGGTACTGCCCTTCCTAGTCGCGGCTGGAGCGATGACCTGTGCTATGGTACCGGGTCAACGTACTTTAGCGGGCTCGTGCTCGGCGGAGTTTGGGGTTTAAGAGAGGGCATGAGCAGGCCGTTGGGTGTTGGTGGTGCACGTCTGAGGCTGAACGCTGTTTTAAACGCGATGACGCGTCGTGGTAGCTGGATGGGCAACTCGGGTGCCGTGCTCGGTTAGTATTCTCGAACCTTCGCAAACGGCCCGGCACACTTGCTGAACTCTTACTGCAGCGCTGGTATATAACGGAATCAACTCTTCTATCGACGCATACCGCGGACGACACGACTCGTATGGTAGTATGGCGGCGGGCGCGGCTACCGGCGCGTTGTACAAGTGCACAGGCAAGTTCGCATTTCTCGCTCAGCTACCCGGCTCTGACACCACCTCAGCCGGCGTCCGACCCATGCTTATGGCCTCTCTTGTCATGACTGGCGCAGCCGGTGTCTGGTCTACCCTGAAGCAGAGGATGCTTTGAGTCTGCCAGGTTCAGGCTACGACAGATAAAACCCCTGCTCGAGACCGAGCACTACGCATCACCTCCTCCGACCTTAGACCGCTTTTGTATTATGCTCTCTTTTGAGGTTGCATTAATTGACGGGCAGGACAATCCCAACGTCTCTCTGCACTTTGGGTGTGACGCGTGCCGTCTGGTTTCGATCGCCGTCCCTTGTCCTTTGCACTTTCCTTGAACGGCACTCGCTCTCACAACTCGACCCGCTGCTCGATGATACATTCCGACTTTATACTCGAGTGGGGTCTGATTTTGCTCCTTGCCCGAGGTTCAGCTCCTACATTGCTGGCACAGCGCGGTATGCGCAAACTGAGCAGGTGGGCCGGCACATCATCAAATCAAAGCTCGATGTCACGGTTTTCGCTGGGGACGCGGTATTGAATGCTTCTGTGAGCTGTACTTGATCCCGGATCTTCGTGCAACAATGACAACGCCACTGGGAGCAGTACGGTGGCTCGCTTGCAAGGCACCCTAGATGGAGGGGCTAACACCATCAGCGTGTAGGATGGGGCGACGCCGTTCGAGCCTCGCGAGTTGTAAGAGGTTACGCTCGCCGAAGACCTCGCCGTCACTTCAAGCTTCATATATACAGAAGCTGTCGCTGTTCCACGGAGAAACCAGATTACCAGAAGCGCAAGACACCCGTTCAACCGCAGTAAAGTTCATATCAGGAAGCTCGCAACTGAGCCTCGCAAGTCCATGAATATCCCGCCAGGACGCCAGCCCAGCGCGAAGAACCAAGTGGTTGAACGTCTATCATTGCAACATCATCACCCCCAGTAATGTCTCCCTTACTTGAGTTGTGATTTGCGACGCAGAGCCGCCCATACCACCATTCTACACATTAGTACTATCCGAGTCGTTTGATACCAAATAGCATGCTCAGGGTTGTCCCAAAGTCGACGGCACTGGCGAACCGAAGTCCAAGGGCAAGTAAAGCACTCATCGCCGCAGGCGCAATTTTTAGTCCTACAGCTCAAGTTGGAATTTTCTTTCTTTCCATTTGCTGCTATTTATAATCGCACCTGTCGAATGTGCCGGTGAAATGCGTTCGAAGGGCTACCCAGGGACGCACTTACTATCGGGATGCTGCGGAGGAATCTTTTCGTTGTTGCTGCAAACCTCGAATATAGATCCGCTGAATTCCGCTTGCTGCGCATCGTCGGCTAGACCCTAATCGGACCGAGGTGCTTTCCCGAGGCAGACAGCCCAACTTGTCTGCAATGCCGGACTCGCGCGAAAGCCCAAACTCGTGCATATGTTGGGCGATCCTGGCAAGGATCGCTGTGTGGCCAGGAAAGGCAAAAACTGGAAGCTACCACTGCTGCGTACGGCTGCGGATCGCAGCGGGCAGCGAGGTACATAAAAGGCGTGTCTATGCGCGACCCTAACTCTCCAGTTTCCGCCCGTGCGCTCTCTTCAGGCTTGACATGGCTAGACATAGCTTCACCACAGAGGCTGCGGCCGCGCTCGTCTTCGGCATTCTGTACTTCGTCTTATGGGTCTACATGCTGGGTTGCTTCTTTACTGGCCGGTACAAGTGGAAGTCGAGGTGGCTCATACTCCTCCTCCATACGACCATTCGTGTTGCCTCACAGGTGCGTTGTTACGGCCACAGCGCGCGTAGTGGGTAGCGGGTTGCTAATCATAACCGAAGGCCTGTGGCGTTGCATTCGGCATCCTCGCCTTTGACAATGTGGATGTCTTCGTAGCCTACCTTATCCTAGGCGCAGAGGGCTATTTTTCGCTCGTAAGTTGCCACAAAAGAGCTCGGCCCTCTGCTCGGCAAGCTCACTGGCATCGGTATTCTACAGACCCTGGCTTCATATTACTTCTTGAAGAGTTGGCACCACCGCAACTTCGGGTATTCGTGGCTTGGTCCTCTCCAATACACCCGCCAGGAACGAAACCGGCGCATCTTGGAATCGCTCGCGTTCATTCCGCTAATCACTCCCTGGCGGTACAAGAAAGAACTGCTCACTGTCGTCGACGCACTACTCATCCCAGCCAACGCTCTCATCATCACGGGTGGCTCCTACCTCGCCGGCGCTACCGACTCCTCCCAAAACCTTACGCAGGAACAGATCGATGAGAAGTTCAACATCTCCAAGATCCTGCGCACGACTGGCCAAAGTATTTTCTTCGCAATCACCATCGCATACGTCTTCGCCCTTATTGCCACAACTCGTATGGTGTCGCAGCGTGGTTGGGGCTTCCAGTGGACTATCGCCTTATTTGCATTTGCGTCGTTCTGGCTCCACATCCGTGGCATCTTTGGCGTGCTTCAGTCGGCCATCTACAGCCTCTCCTATGTGAACGAGAATAACTACACGGGAGACGGGTTCACGCATCGCTTCACCGCGTTGGAGTACTGCCTTGCTATCTTGCCCGAGTTTGTTGCGTAAGTTTGCCTTCGTAGATGAGCGCACAGGTGAAACGAGGTGCTAACTGAAAGTTCACAGCGCCGTCGCCCTCAACGCAACGTACTGGACGACTCGCCGTGAGCCAAAAAGAGAGCTTTCCGGCAAGGAAGTTGAGGGATCATCTACCGAACTTGCGTCCAGGCCGGTGCATAAGCCCGAGAATAGCACTGTCTGAAGGCGGCAATTTCATCGTATCATCCTGCGGAGATGTGCGCAAAGTACTGTATACTACTAGGTTGCTAATTACTTCAAATTGACTGTAAGTGCCTTTTAAATCGTCGCCTGTGAAGTAAATCAGTCATGGTACTGTAACAGGGAATTGACGCTGACAGTAAAACGACGTCAGATGCTGCAGTGATAGCCTCGCGAAGATCTACTGAGAGCAAGATAAGTTGGGCGAGAGTATACTTCATCTTGCAGTGGCGGCGGCCTTGGTGTCTTGGCGAGAAAGATGGATGGTGCAGATTTTTGAGTTATACGCCGGATATAATCGGCTCGGGCAGTCGCATCGAGCCATAGCTCATTGAAATCAATTGAAGCGGAACAAGACATCACTCTAGACATGTTGCCCTCATTTATGCTCTGCTGAAAATACTGTACATGCCCCCTCCCTCCATCCGTAGCTTACTATGGTCGACTGCACACAGCTTTAGTGAATACACAATCATCGCTTCTTCCGCGTTCCTTGTTTACTCGCCCACGCTCTCCACCGCTGCACATCTTCACGCTGCAGCAACCTTTCCACAGTGAACCAGTTGCGTGCCAGTTCCTCGTTGGTCTCGATACGATGCACCATCCTGTGGCACCCACGACACAACCACGCGACAGCCTGCAATCGTTCCTCGGGATGCATTCCCCGCTTCCGCACCATTGCGTGCGTGCTGCGTGGAATCAGATGGTGATACGACAGGAAGACCTCATCATCCCCGCGTGTGCAGATCTCGCACGCAGACACACTTGATCGCGTCGCGCGACCAATGCGTGGAGGAGCAATGCGATCCGCAATATAGTCAGCTAAGACGCCGCGCAGGAGCTTCGAGACGGTGTCGGCATCAACGTCGGGAAGGACATTGTATGCGGCTAAAGTTTCGCCAAATGCGACTGGTAAGGCGTCTAGTGGGACTGCGTCGACTTCTGAGGGCGTGGGCTGCAGCTCATAGGTTGCGTCCCGAAGGGAGGCAGGAACGATCTCCCAGGCGAGTGAAGCAAGGTAATCGAGAAAGTCGTCGAGGCCGTCGGTATCTCCGACGAGGTGCGTCGCCAGAGCCTCCTTGAAGTTGTCAAACGGTTGTGATGTTGCGGACATATTGAATGTGAGATGAATGCTGAAATGACGGACTCAAGATGTAGGACAGCTACGGTTTTGAGCGCAGACGTTGTTGCGCAGCGGGACCGCAAAGTGGCCAGAAGTTACTGGATGCGGCGAGCGCGGGCAGATCGCGACACGACGAGTCAGTGCGGCTCCAAAGACTGACTTGAGCCGCGTCCCTGACCCTGACGCCAGTGATAGCCGCATTAGTTGCGCTGATAGTGATCCACCCGCAGCCAAATGGGCGTGAAATGAAGAACTAGATACGGGCGGGTAACGTACTAGTATGCGTGACCCAGATCAGATCAACCAGCTCAGACAGAGTATCATCCTCAGCCCTGCACCAATACCCAGTGTCCCTGCAACGCCCAATTGCGTACCCATCAATGCACGCCCCGTGAAACCTCCAACGAAAAGTGCGAGAATTGCGAGGGCACGAGTTGGAAGAGGCGCAAGTGGTGGTGGGCGGGGGGAAATGGCAGCTAAAACGTGATAAGAGGGTCAAAGGATGAAAGGGATCGAACAGCGGTCTCAGCAATGATAAAATCTTGCAATATAAACGCCCCAGCATACCTTTTTCCGACGGTTTGGACGGTTGTCGGCGCGGAAACGGAAGCTTTGGGGCCAATATCTTAGGGTCGGAGACAAGCTGGACCCAGATCGAAGTGAGGACAACGGAGCTGTAACAAGATGTCAATTTTTATGCCCGCTGATGGGAGGAGAGTTTGGAAAGCAACACACGTGGCGAACGCGCTGCCCAACCCGGTGCTCAGAACGGCTTGCAAACCCATACTTGCGCTCAGACATGCAAGAGTGGCGTAGCCTGCAAAATCAGTCCACAACGGGTGATCGCGCGAAATCGGGAGAGGAGCTGCATATGGTAAAAGTAAGGCTCAGTCCGAGGATGTGGGTAATCGGAGAGATTGCGTTCGAACGCACGATCATCCGTTCCTCGGCCAGTTCTCCACGCGCAAAGCGATGCGGCCATGGTCAGCAAAGCAACGATCAGCGATCCAAGTGTGAGCCATCCGCGCCGCTTAGGACCAAAGAACGTGCGCCAAGTCGGTGTGCACTGCTGCTGCTGCTGCTGCTGATTCTTCACACTCGTTGCTGGATCTAGGTTCGCGATTTGACCAAGCATAGCTCCGAGGAGAAACGCGAGCAGCGAGCATAGTACCTGTCGATCCGCGGTCTAAACGGTGGTATAAATGTATTATATAAGCGAGACCAAAAGCTACGATATGTACAACTGACCTGTAGCGACCTGTTGGTAATTCCAGGACCCGGGCTTGCCACCCGTGCGAGGGCCAGCGAGAGTTGAATAGACGAGCCCGTTTGGAAGGCAACCCTGGTTAATTGCATGAGCAAGAGCTTTGTTGCAGAACGCTGGGTCCGAGGAAACGCGTACCATACGAAGCACGTCGTGAAAGTCACGGCGTCAACCTGCACACAGTGAGAAGCGTCATCGAGACATAGCAAGCGCTGCCTCACAAAGCCAGTCATGAAACAGAATCCAGCCAGTGGCCAGGTTATTTTGTGAGGGGAAACATTTTCACGTAAGTGCACGAGCAAGCGGTTTATCGCAGAGCGCTGGATCCGAGGTGAGTCTGTGTCGAGCGGCGAGTCGGACATGGTCTAAAGCTGGGGCACAAAAAGACAAGGGACACGGTCGGAGCGCAATTATGGCGGTGATGTTATCGCCAGTGAGCGAGCACGCCAATAGGTAAAATTCAGGACGTTGAGGGCACAACGGAGCTCCGCGGCCGATGATTTGCACTCGGCTACAGTTGGTTCCTTGCTCTCCCGCCTCATCATGACTGTTGGTGACTTGACTGTGAAGCTTGCAAACGAGACTCTCATACGCATATTCGACTTGTTCGCACTTTCTGAGCTGGTGCACCTGCGTGCAGTCTGCGGCCGCTGGAATGAGCCTGCCTACTCGGTCTCCAATCAACTTGTGGATGCACTCGTCCCTGCCATGCCATACATCACAGTGCTTCACCTGCACGTGTATAGACTCGACTTTCATTTGATCATGCTCCGTGATCTCGTGCTCGAGGTCCACATTAACCCTGTCGAGTACGAGACTGGCTGCAGCGTCGGATTTTGGACGAACGTACAAGCCTTCAGCGCGCCGCAGCTTCAAATGATCAAGCTCTACAGTGTCTTTATCTCGGACGCGACGCTTATTCCAGGTACACGGTATTTGAGAGCGCGGCCAGGTTCATCAACAGCACCAGCCTGTTTATGTGCATCAACGCTGGACTGGCGGATGACGCAGGATGGTCTGCACTTATAACGCTATCCGGTTGGGACCACGAGGCCGATCCAGTCGATATTTTTATACCGAGCAAGTCACAGCGCACGGTTGCAATGGCCATTCGGCAGTTCACGCACACACCTGAACTCTCCCCGCTCTTACATCAGATGAGCCTTACGGCGCGGATATCTGTCCTTGCAATCGAACGCCAGTACTGGGACACAGCTATATCTGGTTCTTCAGTACTCGAGATGCCCGCGCACCGGAATCTGACCATTATCTGGAATGATACATGGATGAAATCCTCATTAAAAACAGTGACAAGTTGGAGACCACTCCGGCTTCCCATATTCTCAACATCCGACGTTCCATTCAAGCAGACACGGATCGCATGCCCCGCCCTTGCATCCTTCTTGTTACGTCAATTGTCTGTTTGACGACTTGCAGTCGATGTTCATCTATCACGAACATGTGGAGGCCTTTGCTCGCGCAGTCTTGATTGCGTCAGCATCCTCCGGCGAAGACAACAATATAACATTCGACTGTCCGCTCGACCTAACAAATATTAATCTCATGGCCAAGGGCATTGACTTGCAACCGGCCACGCAGGCGCAGAACCAAGTTGTTTAAAATGACGATGACACCAATTCCGAGGTTCACTGGCGGTCTGTATGGAAGAGCGTGACCGTAACGAGCATTGAAAGCGATGATACATGATGCTCGAATGCCTCCACTCATATCCATCCCCTCCTGTTGGGCGCACAATGGGCAGTTTGAATGCACTTCAGCCTGTCATGAATGATCTTCAGCGACGACCATCAAACTTGAACCAACTCGACATTGGGGCGGTAATTGACTTTGAATCTCTGGTAGCAGCACGCATTTTCAAATCACCAAGCCACAAGCTCCGAGGTTGCCATCGACTTTCCACTCGGCCACTGGCAAGCTTGTAGGACAGCGAAAACCCGGGCCATCCCATCGGGATCCTCCACGAATGTGGGAAGCCCTGCCTACAGTTATCGCAATCCCCTCTTAACGGAAGAGAACATCGGACCACCACCAACAGGCGGCGGGGACCGGTGAGGAGAAAACCCGGTGCCAGTTGTAAATCCATCCTCTTCCTCTTCCTCTTCCTCTTCCTCTTCCTCTTCCTCTTCCTCCTCCTCCATCGCACACATCTTTACCTCGCAGTTCATGCAAAATTACTGGACTGCACAAGCAAATAGATACAAGCATGTTAAACTATTGCGCTAGTGCGCCACGCCGAGGCGGTCATATGGCGATCGCGGCCTCATGT
>Ga0247815_10000427_pt1 | contig 33276 bp, 54 predicted proteins | sample UWRJL194509B1_FD_181014 | JGI IMG/M metagenome (GOLD analysis project Ga0247815, IMG submission 181014) | Plant litter microbial communities from Arlington Agricultural Research Station in Wisconsin, United States - UWRJ-L194-509B-1 | ecosystem: Environmental > Terrestrial > Plant litter >...
TTGCAATACGCTTCTTGGCAATCTGTGAAACCAAACGTAAGGCATGAGCGAGCCAGCGGGGAAATGTGGCGTTTAGGTCAGTAACGACGCACGCCCTGCACGCAGAGGCCCAGTGAGCATGCCTAGTTCCTCGACGCGCAGGTATGTCAGTGTACGCACTATCTGGTTGTTTGTCGCCATGTTCGGTGGCAAACGTGGTACGAGGCTGAGAGGAGGATGTTGGAGGCGGAAGAGCAATGGGCGTGGGCGTCTATGAGACGTTCAGCTTCCGCAACCCCGGCTTTGCTTCCTGCTTACACGAAAATGGCGTCCAAGTCGTTTGGCGCACCATCGCAGCCCTCCCAGTCCAGTAGGAAGGGAAAGAAAGCATGGCGCAAGAACGTGGACATTGGAGAAGTCGAGCAGGGTCTCGAGCACATCCGTGAAGAAGAGCGTGTGACTGGGTGCGTAGATCTATATTTCCACAAACCCGCTCTCCCACATCATGTACTGATGCCGTACCTCAGCTCTGCATTACAAAAGAAAGCAGACGACGAGTTGTTCAGTCTGGATGTTGCAGGCGATGATAAAGGTATGCTCGATCCGCCTGTGCCACAGTTCGCTGACATTTATCTTCCAGTCCGCGCAAAGACCAAGAAACTCGACCTCAGCCAACTCAAATCCGCCAAAATTCTCGCACAGCGCTCTGCTGTGCCTGCTGTTGTCTCGCGCGTCACATCTAAAGATAAAGACCGCATGCTACGCTCTGTCAAGCGCAAACGCCAGGACCCACTCGATGCCGTGGTGAAGCAGCTGCCGTTTGGTGCCGGTAGTGCCGCGCTCGACCCGAGCGCTGCGGTCAAGAAGAGCGGGCAGTACGATGTCTGGGACGGTGGGGACGAGGACGATGCGATCGACTTAACCGAGGAGGCTCGCGACTTTATCGAGCCACACGTTAAGAAACGCAAGGTCAAGCCTCCGCCGACCATTCATTCGCATAAGAGCGTCGAAGTCGCACCAATTCTGACACCGCATGAGGGGACATCATACAACCCACCGGTCGCTGCACACAACGAGCTACTTCAGAAGGCCGTCGCAGTCGAGGAGAAACGGATGGCAGACTCGAACCGCTATGATGCCGTTCACGCATCCATGACCGCCCTTCGCACCGGCGTAACCGTTGTGGACACCGGTGTCGACGGCACGGGCATGATCCTGGACGTTCCCAGTACAGCGACTGTGGACTCTTCCGACGAAGAGGAACTTGAAGTTGTTTCCGTCACACCTCGCCTTCCCAAGCGCAAGACACTCCAACAACGCAAAAAGGCTGCCAAGCTGCGTGCAGCGATGGCCATTGCCGCAGACAAAACTGCGAAAAAGAGGATGCTTGCACAGATGGACAGTGTCAAGACGTTCCGGCGAGCAGCACTGAGCGGCAAGGACCAGCACACTGTCGCGCTTGCTGCAAGGAAGGAGGCGGCCGAGAAGAAGCAGCGCGAGAGTTTGGCAGGACAGCGGCTCGGCAAGCATAAGGTGGCAACTGGCGAAATCGCCGTGCAGCTCGGTGACGAGCTCGGTGACAGCCTTCGTACACTCAAGGTACGTTCAGGTCAAGTCACGTTCCGCTGCACTAGTCGCTGATAATGATTTCGATAGCTCGAGGGCAATTCGTTCCGTGATCGCTACCAGAGCATGCAACATCGCGCTCTCATCGAACCTCGCGTTCGCGTCATGTGCGTATTTGCGCAGCCTGCCGCTGAGAGTTGTCTAACCTCCTGCGCAGGCCCAAACGGCGCAAACTCAAGCTCAAGGACTACGAGCTGCACTCGTTCAAGAACTTTGAATCCCAAAAGACCAAGCTCTGAGGCTCTTGCCTTGGTTGTCAGCATGTGTCCGCTGTGGAACATATACCGCACATGCGCTGCCTCTTTTCCCACATACCAGGATACACACCCAGACTGCCTCAAGATCTTGGCCGGGCGATCGGTATCTGACACGTGAACCAGTCTACTTCGGCTAACTTTCGACACTCAAACCGCACTTCGCATTTCGCACATCTATATTGAGAGCTGCAAAGGTCCCACCACAGTCTACACTGGACTACGACAAGCGTGTGCGATAAAGAGCCGCTCGCGGCTTTGTACCCGGTCTGGACTGGATCGCTGTGTTTCTGAAATTCACAGGCATTGAGAGTACCCTAAAGATGAGCAGAGTGGGTCAGCGTAAATGTCGGCACAGATGCTGCGGCGACGTACACTCATTAGAGTAGGTGCATGTGCTGCCGGATGCGCAAGTCTTGCAGCCCGTGTAACCAGAGCCGCCACATCTACAGTTCTATTAGAGCCTGAACTGGCCAATGGAGAGATGTGACTTACTGGCCATACTTGGCGACGGTGCTGTGAAACAACGTGAAAGTGAGCAACTCCGCATGCGAGCGTGTGAATTTGGATGGACTGACCAGCCGGTTCCGCCACTCGAGGTCGTAGTGGTGGTGGTAGTGGTGCTAGTACTGGTGCTTGTGCTCGTACTGGTCGTGCTGAGGTTGTAACGGCTCTTCAGGTGGCGCCACCAGTCGCGAAGCATCCTAAGCAGGGCAACCGAGCTGGCATTAGTATCGGCCCGCACATTTGACACACGAAAGCCGTACCAGCCGTCAAAGTCCGTAATACTCGTTGCACTGCCGGCAAGCATAATGAAGTTGGTCACGCCGGACGGAGTCCAGTCGTAGAAGTCTGCATAGTCGATAAGCAACGGTACGTCACGCGGAACCGTGACCGAACTGTACCATCGAGCGCGAATGTATGACCCACTACAAACAACGAAAAAGCGTTTAGCGCGAAATTACACAATTCTAGACGCGACGCACTCTCGTGGAGGACGATGTGGATGTTGTCCGACGTAACAGCACCCATAAAGTACTCGCGACCGACACGCTGACCCCAATCGCCACCGGCACCGCCACTGAAGCCGTCCGTCAGCCACAGGCTCATGTCTACAACCACCAAGTTAGCAAGAGATCTCGTTCATGAGTGCGACACGATCGCTGACCGTAGTGCTTGGCAGCACCGCCAGAGCACCCGCTGTAGTTGTTGTCCTGATGGAAGAAGCGACCGCATCTGTGTATGATCAGGACCCGGGTGTGGCAAACGGAAGAAGACACGGGAGAAATGAGAGGCTTACGCTGGGGCACACTCTGGCGCGCCGGCGCTATCGGTATTGGTGTATATGTTGAGGCCAGTTGTGTTGCCTGTGAGGAGTGAGGTGCTCTTCACGGCCCAGCCGACCACAGAAATCGGAACGTTGGTGTATGGGAAACCATCGAAACCGTAGAGCCACTCCATCCACTTGCCAATCGAGCGCTGAGGACACAATATCAATCACCGCACAGCGAAGCACAGAGAAGGGTGCAGCGAACCTGGATCGCATTTTGGATGTTGGTACGATCCGTCTGTGACAGCTGGGCAGAGGACTCCCAGCGCACGCAGAAGTTCAGCTTGCCTTGGTTCGCGAAGAGAATCTGCATAGATGCTCAGTCTCTGTGTGCCCCAGTATATCAAAAGAGTGATTTATCTGACATCGTAACCTGTAAAGGCAATAGGTGAGCGCAACGGTCGGGAGCCGGGAGCGAAAAGATATACCATAGTTCTTGAAGCCTAATGCGTTGTTGTACGTCGCCACCTCGTGATCCCAGACCTGAGTGAGGCCGGTCACCAGATTGCTAGGTGGATTCCATGTTGTGGGTTGGATGACACGCTTGCTGAAGTCGTGAACCGAAGTTGGCACGTCGCGTTCGGTCGCAGTGGGCACGGCGAGAACAGAAACAAACGAGATAGCAATAGAGGCGAGCGCAAGGAGCCGTGCGGCCATGGTTGAGCGATGGTTGAGGTTCAGGCGGGGGGTGTCGGACCTGAGATTTACCTTCAGATCAGGACGATGGGTTTTATGCCTCTCGATCGTGCAAATCATCATATGGTGTCTGGATACAGGCTCCTGGAGCAACAGCTGACTCTCAGACTGTATGCAGCCGCATATTGCTGCTGGTGTGGTGGCAGCTCGGGCGGAAACGTCGGCAAACCGTCGGCGATGCAATGGGGCCCCGCAAACTCGATTCGCCACGAAAGAAATCGAAGTCCTTCAAAATTCAGATCAATTTGACGTATGAAGAGAGCTGAGAGCGTTGCTAAGAGGCAATAGCTGCGTCCCGAGGAGACAGAGAGTACCACACTTGTGGTGCGCATGTTGTTCCGTACGTGGCCTCGGGTTGAGCAAATTGGCTCGTATTGCTCGAGATGGTTTCTCAGGAACAAAGTATCCAGTGGAGAATGGGAAGTCCGGGTGCGGCGGGCCGAAAGATCCGCTGATCCGCGGCCAACAAGAATGCGCTCCGGACATGGAGACACAGTGTGGGACCTGTAAACTCGAAGCTTCGCTGGCACTGTTTGGAGCATATAGGCAGGTTATCACGCGTGTGTTGATGTCCCGAGGTGGGGTTACTCGTGAATGTCAAGTCTGTCACGTCTAATTGGAGTCTTCGCGCTCGGACATCCAGGCCCAGTCGATTGTGCAACGGATCATAAAATAGCTAGTGATTAGAGCTGCACGAATTCAGAATTCAGAAGATTTTATTCAGTAAGATTGTGCGCCTTCAAAGTTCAGAGTAAAGTCCACTCGGAAGGCAGTGCACGCGTGCGGGGTTGTTGTTCGGCACAACTCCCTCACACTGGTGACGGCATCAACGCTTCGAGTACGGACGTGTCGACGTTGGGCAAGGGCAGCTATAAAGCTACGTGGCGGAGAATTGTGGTCGGATGATCAACAGGTCACCGGGACCCATTAGTAGAGTCGGATATCTCCGACTTGGTTTCCCTCAACATCTCGCAAGCAGTTCGCTAGTCTGGTCAGAGTTTATGAGTTCATCCTGGCGGATGCTATTCAAGTCTTTACCTGAAAGCGACATAATCTAGTGTTTCGACTGGTTTGTTCATCGTCGCGAATCAGCTCACACGTGTCACGTGCATCGAATACCGGTGTGGTTCTCCAAATTAAAACCCCGCCGTATCGTCAAGGACAGCCAGTAATGGCAGCCACTAGGATTATACACATGCCGATGATCATAAGGACCTATATATTGCGGCAGTGAGTTTCAAGTTACTCAATGCGATAGTCTATGAGAGAGAAAAGAAGAGCAATGAACGCAGCAAACCGCATTGCGACAAATCGGAGTTTGCCGCTATCTGCGGCTCCGGGTGTCACCACCTCCCGATATTCGCGGCTCAGTGTCACGCCTAACAGCCTTACAGCAGAAGTGTTCAGTTCATGAGATTGCGTCACGCGTCACCTGAGCAAACAATCGAAACACGAGAGTATGTAAACCTGTGAGTCTTCTGGGACATTAGTCGCTCAGTGTTTGCTCCCTTCAACCACAACCATCCTCCAGTCCATATATCGGGCTGTAGGCGTATTCAATGCTGCCCATACGATGTGCCAACGTAACGAAACACGCCATGCTCGTTGACAGCGCGGCTTTTGAGACTCCTGAGCGCTGGATGACCGGCCGCATCCGCTGCCAGTGACAGGACGAGTCATTGCGAGTCTTGGCTCAAGGATATAAAATCCCAGCAACCCGCCGGTTTATTCCTTAACCCGCTCCTACTCGCAACATTTACCAAGATGTCCGCAGCACCAGCAAGCTCTACCGCCGCAGCCACCACGTCCACCAGCTCACCCGCTGCGAGTGTTTCCACTGGTTTCCAGTATCTCTTGATCCTTGATTTCGAGGCCACCTGTGATGATGGCCGAATGCCTGGTTGGAACTCGCGGAAGCAGGAGGCAAGTCACGACCTACTACTAGTACTACTGGATATACTAACAAGGCTATAGATCATAGAGTTTCCTGTTCTCGTCTACAACGTCAAAACGCGCAAGGTCGAGCACACGTTTCACGAATATATCCGGCCCGTGCTTCAGCCAACGCTGTCCGCGTTCTGTACTGAGCTTACTGGGATCACTCAGGTCTGTATGCTCCCTCTGAGATCAATGCCATGAGCTCACACGGAGAGTAGGAGACTGTGAGCGCCGCCTCGCCGTTTGCGGACGTCTGGGAGCGTTTCAAGGCATTCATTGCGGAGAAGCTGCCCGAGGACCAGAACACCTTCACATTTGTGACTTGTGGCGATTGGGATCTCAAGACGATGCTGCCACTGCAACTTGGCCATGCTGGAGTCCGCCCACCCAGCTACATGACTCACTGGGTGAACATAAAAATAGCTTTTGCTAACCGAATGAACTCCAAACGACCGAAAGGTATGGTTTCGATGTTAAACACTCTCAAGCTTCCGCTCGAAGGTCGACATCATTCCGGTACGTTCAGCGAGTGGAATTGTTCAGGAACTAGAGGCTTACTCAGGCTCAATCTCAGGCATCGATGACTGCAAGAATATTACTCGAGTAGTTCGTGCTCGTAGAAGGCGGTTGGAAACCCTGAGATAGCTTGCTCGGGCTCCCTCACGCAGGTGTGGCAAACGAATGACCTGTGCGCATGGCGAGCGAAATAAAACTGTACCCTGGCTGCCTGAGGACCCAAATAGTTGAAAGGGATACAGAAAGAAGCCGCAGGCGAGGCGAAAACGCTCAAGCCTCTCTGCAGTAGGTTCACGCTCTTGCATCACGATCAAGTGGTTGAAATTTGAAAACACTGTGCTCGTGCCTCTTCTCAGTCATTCACCGGCATTCCCGGCTCGTATCACGCCATTTCTTATGATCAGCCTTTATGCAAGTACTCACTGTGGGTTGTCGGCAAGAAAAACGACCCTGTCATCGGACTCAGGCGGAGAATCGGAGCGCGCCGGTGTTGTTCGTTGTCTTCCTTCTCATCTGCAAGACGCGTCGTTTTTAATCTCTTTGGTTACATTTCTTTGTCGATTCACGCTTTTTTTCTTGCTTTACCTCAGTGGGTGGGATTTGTTGCGGTTTGACGCCGGTCTTCCGTGTCTAGTCGACGTGCTCCTGGCCGGTCCGACGAACTTGAGAACAAGCAGTACGTCGACGAACCAGTCGTCTGCAGCGCTTGGGATGTTATACCCGGCGTCGAAACCAGGACTTCGTGTCATTTCCTCGCAATGCGCGTTGCGACTGGGCCGCCGCCACATGGCCAGCAGTCGTGCAAAGTACCTAGGCATCTTGGACTTCGAGGCAACATGCGCAGACACCAGAGCTCCAACCTGGGATGTAGAGAAACAAGAGGTGAGCCTTCAAAATGATGCAAACAGCCACGTTGCAATGTTGCTGAACCATGGTCCAGATCATCGAGTTCCCTATGCTGCTTTACAACATAAGAACCCGCACCATTGAACACACGTTTCACGAATACGTTCGCCCCGTTCTCCAACCTCAGCTGACCGACTTCTGCACGGAACTCACCGGGATTGAGCAGCAAACCGTCGATGAGGCAGCGCCGTTCGAAGAGGTTTGGCCAAGGTTCACACAGTTCATGGAAAAAAACTTGTCTGAGGACGTCGACAAGTTCACCTTCATCACCTGTGGCAAATGGGACCTCGAGGATATGCTTCCAAAGCAGCTGCGCCATATCGGAGTCGACACAACTCTACCGTACTTTCAAACTCGGTGGAACATCAAGAATGCCTTTTGCGAGCACTACAACCTCCGGCGAGCAGGTGGTCTGCAGAGCATGCTTAGGCGGCTCAACATGCATTTCGAAGGTCGTCATCACAGTGGTACGTCTGTGAGACCGCACTGAGACGCAAGATCATTTACTGAAGCTGGAATTGATATCCATAGGAATTGATGACTGTCGAAATCTTCTCCGTGTGGCTGAGAGAATGGTGGAGGAGGGCTGGAAACCAACAACTCGAGGCAGGTATTAGATTCTGCAGATTGCACACGATGCGCATAACCTCGGCGTGGTCGACTAGCATGTAGGATAGATGGTGTATTCTCCCCGCTCAGCGTTATCCCTACTCAAACGTTTAAACATCCGCGCGACGCGAAGAACTCCCAGAGGCTGGACGTTGAGTTTCTGACGAGATACCCAGCTTGCGACGGCGTCTACCATCAAAAATCGAAGGTTGCCATGTTGCGCCACGCGACAGGGAGAGCGCGCTGTACGCCGTCGGGTCGTGCTTCGGCAACCGCTGACCAGCAGCCTGGTACAAGGTCTTATCTTCCCTGCGCATCTTCTCCAGCGTCGAGTAGGTGACCTTCTCCGGCTCAGCAGTCTGCTCGATGATCGGCTTCGTTTTTGGCATAGCCATGAGACGTTCCTGCGCATAAATTAGCGCAGACCTTGGTGCAGACAACGAATAGAACTGACGACATGGTCGCGCGCTTTGGTGCCAAACTCTGCGACCTCAGCCTTTGACCTGTAGCGCAGAGCCTTTTTGATGTTGAGACGCGTCAGGTCGCGTAACGGGCTTGGGTTCTCGCGCGCTGTCGAAGGTTCAAAGTCTCGTTGCTCCTCAGCCAATTTAGCCACAGCTGTCGCATCCTGGACGTTTATTGGCTGGGGCAGCTTGCGCGCAAGTCTACCGTAGAGTTCAAAGCCGACCGTGCGAGCAGCCATTTCGTATTTGAGGTCGTTGGGGTTGTCGACCAGTTCGAGGATGGCGTGCGGTGCGTTGTCGCCACGACGGCTACCGTACTTGTGGATACGCGTGTACCCACCTGGGCGCTCTGCATAGCGAGTTGCAAATACGTTGAAGAGTTTGGGGACCATCTCGGGTTTGAGGAGGAACCCGCCAGCTTGCTGCATATGCCGCACTGTCCCTTTCTTGCCCAATGTGATCACCTGCGACGCTATCTATCAGACTCGATAAAAGGGCGCGCCTCATGCGTTCCAACCTTTTCTGCCAGTCGTGCTGCCTCCTTCGCCTTGGGCAAGGTTGTTTTGATGCGCTCATGTTCGAATAGCGAGGTCACCAAATTTCTGGCGCACGTTCAGACAAGGCGTGTACCGCGTCCAAGCAAACCCACCTCAGCATCAGCATTCTGTGCGAAGCCGTTCGCGAGAGCTTGCGGAAGGCATGACCATGCTTCATGATGGAGAGAGCAAGAAGGTGTCGCGCCGGTCAATCCCGGTCACACTCGCGATGACCTTCGCAAATCGTTTATTACAGACATTAAGAAATGATATAGAGGATTCAGGGACAATTCAACTACATTGAAAGCTCAAAGCGGGGTAGACCCTTGAAACGGCCCGTCAAATTGACCACAAACAGGTCGCCGGAATGTGGGTACTTGGCTAGATAACTGCTTAGCGTATCCTCGTAGGAGCCCCAGTTCACGTACCTTGCTTCTCAGCGGGTCCATCATTAGCACCGCAGTGCGCAGAAGTGACGTATAACTGGTCGAGATTCGGTCCTGTTTAAGCTTTAGAAGCGGGTCAACTGTGACGAAAGCAAGTTGTCTGACCTCCAAAGCAGCACGAGGTCACTGTGTAGACCTTGGGGAACAGGACTTCAAAGTCAACAGACCCGTCTCTCTTGTGTCGAACAATCCTTGAGCCAGCCCAGCTGTTCGGCTCGATGTCAGTTCTACTTCACAGGGCACTGCTAATGCTCACCGTGCACTCCAGACGCCGCCCTCGGTGTCAATACACAAACCATCGCAGTACGTTGTCCTTGAGTAGCCGAGCGCGCAAGCATCGATGAATGTGCGTCTATTACTGACGCTCCCAGTGACAAGATCGTAGGAGTAGCGGTAGATGTGATTGACCAACGAGTTAGTGAAGAACCTGAGTTACGAACTCGTCAGATTGCCACAACCCATGCATGCCGCGATCTCACAAGAATTTATTGTCGGCACTCCAGCCAAGGCCGTTGCCGTCCTACCGCAGAAGTCTCAGTATGAACTTCGACATATAACCTGGATCTGCCCTCACCGTGAACCCGGTGTCGAGAACTTTGCACTGGCGTGTTGCCGGATCGAACGAGTAGAGTTTACCAGGGACACGACCGTCTGAAGATTGCACAGTGCCGACGATGAGACGGCCACGCGCATCACAGGCGCCGTCATTGAAGCGCGAGACTGCAGCTTCGGCGGCCGGCAGAGGTTTCGCGAGGTAATCGCAATTGCCCCGATTGAAAAGAGCGATGCCAGATGCCGTCGTCCCAGCGAGCTATAGGGTACAGTCAGGGTAGTTTGGAGGCCGGAGGAGGCGATGCAAACCCCTGCGCCATCTCGACGAAGGACAAGGCAAGTGACCGACTCAGCGTACTGGTCCCTCGAAAGTTGCCTAGTTGTCGTGTTGTAGTGTAGGATCTGCAGCGTGACAGGTTTAGTGTAATCGAGGAGCACGCCAAGCTGACATGCCTGCTTCGCGGCAATGTCGACGAAGTGCAGCGTGTTTGTGTAAGAATCCCACAAAGGACCTGGTGTGAAGTGTTGGGAGAGCGTTGGAGACAGCACACAAGGGAACTTGCCTTCGCCGAGAGTGCATGCAGAACGAACCAGAGGCTCAGTGATGGTCATGGATGGGACGGCCATGGTCAAGTGAGAAGCACAAGTTTCAAGAAGTTTCAGCTGAACTTATAAACCCCGTTGGCACCAAGGCACGCCTTGGTTCGGCGCAGACGGAACATGTCAAGCGATGCTCCGCGTGCGAACAGTTTGGCGGTGTGGGAAGACGAGGAACAAACAGATGGACGCGGACGAACGACGCGCATTGTGTGCTGCCGCAGACCAAGATCAAGCGAGTGCCGTTGTGCCGTCAGCCGAAACGAGGTTTTTTTGGAGTAAGATTTTGATTCAGGACAGAACTTGCTAATGAGTAACAGGAGGTGATGCCAGGGGTCGCGAAGCAGAGCCGCCTACTGGGCTGAAGAAGGCAAACCAGATCTGTCAGCCGTGACGCACGCAACCCACTCGACGCATGTGCAAAAATTGACACAGTGCGGGAAATTAAAATGAACGTACCTTCGGGGGTTTTTGCAATATAATCAATGGCTGTGATGAGTCGTGTGAGTGTACGTGCGTGCGAGTGCAGCGGAGCGCGCGGTTCAGGGAACCGGCTCACGTACCTTGCTGCACGGTCGTGATAGCGTCCGCCTCGGCGTCCGGGATTTCAATATTGAACTCCTGTGGCGCATCGATCAGCTGGCGCTCGTTCAGTAGCGTGAGAAAACCAACCTCCTCGATCGCCATTACGACCTCAACCGCATCCAAGCTGTCCAGCCCGAGGTCAGTTGCAAATGTCGAGCCGGTCGAAAGCTGTAGCGTTCCCTGAGTTAACAAATACACAAATAGATTTTATTAGTGGCGCGCCTTGGTCGGATCGACTTTCTCAAAGCTCTTTAGCACGTCGATGATGCGGGTTTCAATTTGCGACGGGTTCAGTCCTGCACTTGACGCGAAAGCCGCTACCCGCAGCCTAGGCATGACGGAAACAGTCCGCGGCAGGGCCCGCGAGACCAGGGGGCGCGTAGCAAAACGGAGTGAGGCACGGAGCGCGAGCATGGCGTCGGGGGTCTAGCAAGAAACGGTGCGCGAGCGGAGTGTTCAGTTCATTCGCTTCCGGCTGCGCGGGCGCCTCCGCAAGCCGCTCAACGACGCGTCGTCCATTGGTCGCACACCTCGTCCTCGACTACGTATCGAACAAACTGATTTTCACGGAGCTCTCGGACTACGATCACAGGGGCAAAACAGTTGTAGAGTATTAAACGCGTAACACGAGAGTTTCGTGGCAGATCGCCAAAGGAGGGCTTCGCTCGCGTACCTCAATCTACATCATCACCAACTGCGACGACAGCCACTCTGAGGAGCTTTACAAGCCCGATCAGGGCTCTAGACGCTTGGGGTCACGAGGGAAGAGCGAGGCCCTGCGGATGTTGTTCAACTTGAGGAATAACATCAGCACGCGCTCGAGACCTGGATGAGACAGTTAGCCATCGAAACCTGGGCCAGACGAGAGCGCACCGATGCCACCTCCGCCATGTGGCGGGCATCCCAGCTTGAAAGCGTCGACGTAAGCCCGCATTTGCTCGGGCTGGATGCCCTTCTTCATCATCTCCTGGACGAGGAGTTGCGGCTCATGGATACGTTGAGCGCCTGACAGGATCTCCTCGCCGCGCATGAAGAAGTCGTACGAGTTGGACAGGCCCTGGAATTCCACGCACGCAAACACTCTGCGTCAGCAGAGAGGCAAACTGCACACGCGACAAGCTTATTCACTGGGTTGTTCGGGTCGCCCATTGTGTAAAACGGACGCAACTCCATCGGGAACTTGTCGATGATAAAGTAGTCGGTCTGGTACTTTGCCCGGACGATCCTTCCGAGACGTTTTTCATTCTCGGTGCTAAACAGAGGGAGGGGGGCATCAGCAGACGTGTCCAAGATAAGAAAACACAACAGGGGTACTTGTTCAATCACGCACTTGATATCGTCAGTCGGACCGATCTCGACGCCGTCGCCGACAAGGAGCTCGATCGCCTCGGCATAGGAGAGTTTGAGTGTACCTTCTGGCCCCTCACGCCAAATGAACTCTTCCGCTGGGAACTGTTTGCGAACGATTTCGATGTCCGTCCTGAACTTCTCGCGGAGCTCGCGGAAGATGTTGAGGAAGAGGCCGTCGAGCAGCTCAAGAACCTCGTGGTAATGCTCCTCGATAGCCATTTCGAGATCGAGGCCAATAAACTCGGTCAAATGGCGATGTGTGTTGGCATTCTCAGCGCGGAAGACTTGATGACAGATCAGCAGTCGGCGACTATGCATTGCTACAATGCAACCCACCCGGTCCAATCTCATAGACACGCTCAAAATCGGCGGCAATAGCCATCTGCTTTGCCAGCTGAGGACTTTGCGCCAGGAATGCCTCACCTGAGCTCGGAATCGTCAACGCTGGAACCAATCGACTTTGCAAAGAGCGCACTTACCCTTGAAGTACTGGACCTTGAAGACCGATGCCCCTGACTCTGTAGCTGCGCCTTGAAGCTTTGGCGTGTGGATCTCGATGAATCCTTGCGAATGCAGGTAATTGCGGAAACCCTCAGCGACAGCAGCCTGGAGCTTGAAAACCGCCTGGTTCGTTTGTGTCTGTCAAAGATAATGAGTGAATGAGAGCCAAATGTGAATAACTAAAGGTACCCGGAGGTCAAGAACACGGCCATTGAGGCGAGTGTCGATATTAACTCGGTTGAAGTCAGCGCCCTCCAGCTCATAGTCAGCCTCTGCACGATTTGCGTCCTCGAGGGAGAATGGAAGGTTGCCCTCGATTCCGGAGATGAGGTGGAGCTGTGGTCAAGGTCAGGTCGCGTGCCCTGCAACATGATTTGCCACGAACCTTGGAGACGTGAACCTCGACGTCTTTCAGCGACGCACTCTTGATCTCTTCTGTCGTCTTCTCCACTGTGCCTGCGATATGTTAGACGGCTCCAATTTGGGGCTAAGCGAGCAGGACACACCCTCTACGAGGACGATCGACTCAGTCAAAAGCGAGGCGGCCCACTTTGCCATTTGCTTGGAGACCTTCTCTGGAGCGACGACGAGGAGAGCCTGAATGGATACCTCCCTCTGCCGCAGGTTGAGGAAGACCATTTTTGAGCCCTGGGCACGGGAGGTGTTGATGCGCGCGCGGAAGAGGACAGTCTCGCCAGCGTTGTTTGGTGTCAGCGTTGCCAGCTGGATCCGCTTGCGTCCTGGGAGCGATCGGGTTTATTCCAAGTCATATCGAGCATAATAATGACTCACCTGGACGTTCCTGGGACTGGTGGAGGGGCAATTTGCCATAGAAGGCTTCCGCGTAGTCCTACGATGTGGGTGTGAGGAGATCTACAGTCACCATACAAGCTGCGCACGCACGGCTTCAGCGACGGGAGCAGACGCTGCAGTTGCGGCAGCCTTTGCAGCCTTGCCAGCAGCCTTTTCTGCCTTCTTGGCTGCCTTCTTGAGCTCACTCTTGGACGGCCCTTTGGTGTCGCTGCATGAATCGATCGACAGGCTGTCAGTATGAGATCGGACATGCAAATGGACAGAACTGACGTAGCGTCCACAGCGGGTGAGGCATCTGGTGCTGGTACAGGTGTAGGCTCAGACATTGTGGTAGGATGAGGACAAGAGGTGACTCGAGGTGCCCCTAACAGGGAATATGAGCGCGGCCCGGCAAGGACCGGCACGCTTCCCTAACTTTTGAATTTCTTGAATTTCCCACTCGTCACGATGCTCGCGCTGCGCCGCCTGACCGCCACCCGCGCCATTGGCTTGCGCTCTGTCTCTGTCTGGAGTACAGTCCCTGCTGGCCCGCCAGACCCGATTCTGGGTGTGACTGAGGCTTTCAAGGCTGACAAGGACCCGCGCAAGATCAATCTTGGTGTCGGCGCGTACAGGGACCAGAATGGCAAGCCTTACGTGCTCCCCTCTGTCAAGAAGGTGTGCAAACATTCAAGTGGCGCGTAGGCCGATGCTTATAAACATACAGGCAGAGGAGATTCTGGCTGGCAAAGGTGACAAGGAGTATCTCCCGATCACAGGTCTCGGCGACTTTACAAAACTCGCGGCCAAGCTCGCATACGGCGCAGATAGCTCGCCGCTTACCGAGGGCCGCGTGAGTACTCTTTGTGAGGTGGTTCATCTGAAATACTGACCCTGTCAATTCCAGGTCGCTGTAACGCAGTCCATTTCCGGCACTGGTGCCCTCCGCATTGGCGGCGCTTTCATTGCGCGTCACTACCCTCACTCCAAGACTATCTACGTTCCCACCCCGACCTGGGGCAACCATCTCCCTCTTTTCCGTGACTCTGGCCTTGAAATCGCCAAGTACCGCTACTTTGACAAAGACACTGTCGGTCTCGACTGGGCCGGTTTGACTGAGGATCTCAAGGTCGCCCGGTGCTCTCCGTTTCGCCCGTGCTTAGCTAAACTTGCCTCCAGAACGCACCCGAGAAGAGCATTGTCCTCCTTCACGCATGTGCGCACAACCCAACTGGCATCGACCCGACCCAGCAGCAGTGGATTGAGCTGTCCAACATCATCAAGGCGAGTGACCGATACCTCCACACATATGCTCCTCTTACTAACGCCGAGCTCCAGGAGAAGCAATTGTTCCCCTTCTTCGACATGGCGTACCAGGGCTTCGCATCTGGCAATACCACCCAGGACGCCTTCGCGGTCCGCCATTTCGTCAAGGAGGGCCACCAGGTCGCTCTTTCTCAATCGTTCGCCAAGGTGTGTAATTTACCTCGTGGTGTAAGGCCGGCGACTCGTGCGGCTGACATAGGTGTGGACTCCTGACAGAACATGGGCCTGTACGGCGAGCGTGTTGGCGCGTTCTCGCTCGTCACAGCCTCGCCCGAGGAGAAGGCTCGCGTTGACAGCCAGCTCAAGATCGTCATTCGCCCCATGTACTCCAATCCGCCGATGCATGGCGCCCACATCGCGAGCACCATCCTCGGCTCGCCGGAGCTCTATGCGCAATGGTCCGTTGCTGATACCCCCCGACGTCTGCCCGTGATACTGAATCAATGCTAGGGAGGGTGAAGTGAAGGAAATGGCAGAGCGCATCATCTCTATGCGCGACGCTCTCTACAATGCTCTCACCCATGAGCACAACACGCCTGGCGACTGGGGGCACATCAAGTCTCAAATTGGCATGTTCAGGTACGTCACAAATCGGCTAGCCCTAAACACTCAATTGACGGTCAATGCAGCTTCACGGGTCTGAACCCCGCGCAGACCAAGGCGCTGGCTGAGAAGGCGCACATCTACATGACCGCCGACGGCCGCATCTCTATGGCGGGTCTCAACAACAACAATATTGGCTACTTCGCCGAGCAGGTTTCCAACGCGGTCAAGGGCAACCTCTAAAAGTTTGCACATGGATATTACATAGAAGTCCGCACAACGCACATATCGGCTCTGCTATTGTAATCACCTCGCATCGACTACGGTGCAAGTTTTGCTTTGAATATAGGGACGAATGACGTTCGCCCGAGATCGACATCTGGCCCAAACAGGCGATCGAGTTGCCGAAAGCGGCCATAAATGCCGGCGCCTTCCGCACTCCGCTTCCACATCCTTTCCCTCTCCTCCTCTTCCTCGCCCTCGGTGCCGCTCGTCATCCTCTCCCATCCCGCCCGCCGCTCTCGTTCCAATACTCACGATGCAGACGCCGACGATGATGGACGGGCCGCAGCGGCGCCCGCCAGTATTCGGACCTGGGACGACGCGCTGGGAGAAAGAGAAGCTGGCCGGCGGCGCCGCGATGGACTTTACCGATGACCCACAGATGGTGGGCATGTGGGTCATGGGTGAGACCGTCGGCAAAGGTGCAAGTGGTGCGTCGTGCTCCCTGTGCAGTTGCTCCTCGTCCCCCTATTCTGATGCGACTTTCACTCGTCCTAACATCTCCTCTCGCTAAACTTGTTGGCCTTATCTATCCCTCCTTTTGTTATCTCCCAGGTCGAGTTCGCATCGTCCAGCATGCTCGTACGGGTCGTATTGCCGCGGCCAAAATCATCCCCATCGAGGTCATCAAACAATCACGCATGGCACTCGACAGGATCGATGAGAAGACCGAAAAGCAGCGCATAGGCATTGAGCGTGAGATTCTAATGATGAAGCTCATGGACCACCCCAATATCATGCGCCTCTACGATGTTTACTCTAACGAACGCGAAATGTACGTCGTCGCCGTGATCGCCCCTAACCTTCCATCTCGCTGTGACCTTTTCGCTGTTCTTATCTCGCTATGCTGTCGCCTGCATCTGACACTTCCATTCACAGAATCATGATTCTCGAATACGTTGAGGGTGGCGAGCTCTTCGACTTCCTCGTCAACAAGCGCAGGCTCAGTCTGCCCGAGGCACTCAACTACTTCCGTCAGATCATGTCCGGCCTTCAGTACTGCCACTCATTCTCGATCATCCACCGCGACCTCAAGCCCGAGAACATCCTACTAAGCGGCGAGAACCTCGAGACCATCAAGATCGCTGACTGGGGCATGGCCACACTTCAGATGCCCTCCAGCATGCTGCAGACCTCGTGCGGTTCGCCACATTATGCCAGCCCCGAGATTGTCTGTGGCAAGTCGTACGAGGGCCCACCATCCGACATCTGGAGCTGCGGCGTCATCCTTTTTGCTTTGCTCTCTGGTCGCCTGCCGTTTGACGACAAGGACATCAGCATTCTTCTCAGCAAAGTCAAGCGCGGCCAGTATGAGATGGCATCCTCTATCACGAATCTGCCTGCTCGTGATCTCATCGAGCGGATGCTCGTAGTTGACCCCAGGACGCGTATCAAGGTAGGCACTGTCTCTTGTGTCCAGTTATCGCACGAATCTGACACGGCTTTTGTAGATGGGAGACATCATGCAACATCCGTTCATGCGTCAAGACCTTCTCGACATCATGCCTGCGCTGCCTCCTCCGCCCCAGATCGATCTTCTCATCGCGTCTATGCCCATTCACGACGTCAACCAGGAGATCTTTGACAGCATGCTCCGCATCATGAAGAAACAGCTGCACCGAGAGGAGCTCAGGAGCGCGTTAACGGCAGCTGGGACACACTACCTCAAGGTCATCTACCATCTCCTCATCCAGTATCATGCCAGGAGTATGGAGGAGTACAACATGAACGAGGATTACGGTGCGTCCTTTGAGCTGGCAGTCATTTCTTCTCCTGACACACATCGTTGTAGACCACACGACCCCGAGATATCTCACGCCACAGCTCGAGGCTGTCCCATCTCGCAAGCAACGCTCGAGCCAGATTCGCCCACTGCCAGCCAACCGACCCCGAGGCAGTCGCAAGGCTCCACCGCCCCCCGGACGTCCGCTGAGTCCGCCACCTACAGATCCACTCCACCAGGAGCCTTCTCCGGTCCTAGGGGCAGAGAAACTCGAACAAACTACTATCAAATTCGAGCCGGTTGAGACTCGTCCTCTTACACCTCCTCCCAGCGATCGTGTTCGGCAGCGCGCGTCGATGTCGGTCGACCATCCTTTTCGGACCCAAGACCAGCCCTTTCGGAACCAAGAGAAGCGCGTCTCACAGCGCCAACAGTCTTTTCGCAGCCCTGGGACCACAAGGCAGACGTTTCGTGCGCCAGAAGGTTCTACCGAGTCGCACCGTGTTGGAGAACCAGTCGATCCCAGCCAACGCACATCTGCGTTCCCAGTACCTCAAGCTCCGCCCTACGGTACAGAAGCCTCTCGCCGAACTCAGTCAGTAATGCCACCTCCTCGCACGCGGCCCCAAATGCGCATCGACGTCAGCGATGTTCAGCGACCCCATCAAGACGAGCCTGATTTTGGTATCGTTTCACCAAACGACGCCTACGCTACATCATCTCTCGCCTCACCCCAGGCGTTGGGGTTTATCATACCTCCTCTCGTCGCCGATCCGGTACTGCAACACACCCTCGACAGCATCGCTGAGCAAGTTAATCAGCTCGTACCCGTTCACAACGCTCAGCAACAGCAAACTCTGGGTTCGATTGTCGACGAGTCTAAGCCTCTCCCACAGCTGCCTGCGCCACTCGTTCGTCATGAAACGATGGCACCGCCAGTTGTCCCACGTCGCGACTCCAATGCAGCCCAGCGTCGAGATGGAGACAAGGAGAATGCACCAGTTCGAACGAATCCAGAAACAGGTGCTCCTCTTGCGCCAGTCTGGCGACACAAGGCCGACGAGATGCCGGGCACGTACCACACTGTGCGGGGGCAGCCGAACCTGCCTCTATCTAAGCCGGCGACACCATTGCTGAGCCAAGAGAACGCCGAAGGAGTGTCCGTATCCGTGGCCGATGCCTCCAACACCGCGCTGACAGTGCAAGTGGGAAGGAGAAAAAGCGGAAGAGGTGAGTGGGGCTATCGACAAATTACGCTTCGTTCAGAACACTGACATCGGGCAGTCGTACAATTATCTCCTCAGCCCCCAACCCGCCGCTCGATGCAAGTCAACGATCGCATCCCGTCCACACGAGAGCACCAGATGCCTATGACCCCCTCCCTCAGCGTACATGTCTCCGAGTTCCGCGGCTGGTTCACGAACCTCTTCAATCAATGGAAGCCCCAGCCGTTGGTCTTACACTCAAGGGAGAACGTCATCGTCACGCAGAGCACCATTAAAAGTATCTTGGAGGATTTCAAAGTTCGGGTGCAACAACAAGACCCACAAGACCTGTGGTCGGTGTTGATTTGCAAACGAGAGAAGATCGGTGCGTAGCGTTACTAATCCTTCTTGAAGTATATTTCCACTGATAGATCTGTCCCTCTCAGATGACAGCATTGAGTCGTCCAAGCAAGTTCGCTTCCGTGTCGAGGTGTCTCCTGCCAGCACCGGCACCGGCTACTCGACGACGTTGACGATGATTCTCGAGAAAGGGGCGCTTTCCACTTTCAAGGCAGTTCACCAGCATGCGAGGGCTAACTGGGAGTACGTCGCACCATGCTTGGGGGTACGAATGAGTGATATGCTGATGCGTGCTGTAGTCTGGACACCAAGCCCCCACGGTTCTCAAGTGACGCGTGGGCATCCATGGCGGAAGTTGCCTCGCGAGGGTAAGAGATCTCGTGGAGTGTACCCCGTTGTGGTATGCATACACACTATCAGTCAATGCATGACTTCCGTCGTGCGCACTCATTTTCACACTCACTCGGTATGCTACAATTGTCCCCAAACTGTAACTCTCACTCTCTTCAGCCTGCGTGCTGCTTATCTTTGTAATGCTGCAGCCCTGCGTGGCTACGCGATGCCTTCCATTGTGTTCCCGCGTCTTTTACGACCTCATTATGAATGTAACGCGTCTGCTTTGTGTCACAACAATACTGATGATCATGACGCGAGCAAGATAAAGCGAGGTACATGAGACTGGGTAGCATCGGCACGAGCGTCTGACGATGCAGTTGGTGCTCCAACGCGGAGCAGAGGTGCTCGCGCGGTACCGACGGGTGCCATTGCGTCCCAAGCAGTCAGCGACAGCAGCGGGGCAAGAAGAATTTGCAGTCTTCCAAGTTGCTGTTGTAGCGAACTGTGCATGTGGTCCGCCCATCGACCTCGGGACGACTTCGGAATACTCGCAACGAGCTGTCGACGCAAATCCACCAGCGACCCAGCCGCAGTTTCCTCATCCACGGGGCCGGCTTCGTTGAGATGCTGGAGAAACTCGACATCCCATAGTAGCTGCGCTTGTGCTGGTGACCACGATGGTAGTGCTGCGGCCTTCGTGCTGAACCTTTGGGAAAACTCGTTGAGTGCCGCATGCGCAGGTTGGCGTTCCGCAAGATGTGTTTTCGAGAGACCGAGTCGCTGAGTGGAGGCGATGATCCCGATCAGCGCCTGCACGAGACTTGAGCTCGGTTGAGAGGGCAGGGCAAAGTCAGATGACACGGCCGCCGCATGCGACTCAAGTGGCAATTGGTACGTGTTGATCGCAGTTTGGATGGTGGCAGCTTGCCAGAAATCGAGTGCACGCGCATTGAGAACGGCAAGTTGTTCGCGGAACCCTATCCAAGAGCTTAGTAAGACATTAATCTCACGGGTCGATGTGACGCACAAATCTCAGTTTGAGTACTGAGCTTGAGGTCTTCTGCAAAAGGCGACGCTGTCGCCAGTTCGTGGCATATTCGACTCACAAGAAGAACTCCGTCCAGACCTAAAAGTCGAGTCAGCATTCTCCGCCGACACCACGCATAGGAAAAACATACAATCTGAGCCTGCACCATCCAATCCGCTGGTGAGAACGTCTATTGCTTTCCGGCAAGCTGCATCGCCTGCAGGAGCGTAGAGCTCACGCAACTCGTGAGCCAGCGGGCTAGTTGTCATAGTGAGCAAGGGTCGGAATGAAGAGAGAGAGAGAGGGGGGACTTACTCTGTGCGTTCCTCGACCACAAGAACGGACATATCTTTGCGCTCCGCCGCTGCCAACTTCTCGCAACCATGCAACACGCTGTGAAGCAGTGGCGTCCTCCCGCTCAGTCGCCGCCTTAGTGAAGTCTTATATTCTTGGATCGTGTTGAGGGCGAGAAGGGGATTTGCTCCGACAAGGGAGAGTGACGGAGGAGGGTGTGCCGCATACAGATGTGTTGCTGGAGCTATATCTGCAAGCTTTTTAGTAGAATTTCAATGGTAAAAATCAAAGGACAAACCCGAGGATGCAGCATCATCACGGCTCCGGATCGCCTTGAGTGCCGACTGCAGACCGTCTTGAAGCGTCTGTTGCAGAATAGCAAACTGGTTCTCCCAGACCTCTTGCGCACGTTGCTTGCATGCTCCGTCTAACAGCGCCATGAGTTGTGCCCGATCCTGAGGACCGAACATTCCGTTCTCCGCATGTGCGATAACACGACTGCGAACAGCCCAGATTTCGGCGACAGTCGGTAGGACGCTGAACCACCCCTGTATCCGCTTTTGTAGGCCTTCAACTCCCTTTGCAAGCCATTCCTTCAACTTGGTCTCCAATTTGAGGGCTGAGATGCGCGAAGAAGCGGCTTCGACATCGACGAATGGCCGATACGATTGAACAGACGAAGGCAAAGTGAGAAGATGTGTCGATGAAGGCAAAGCAGCGAGAATGGATGGCGTATTGACCAAGTTGTTGTCCTCAAGGACGTCTTGAGGTGAAAGAGAATCAGTGGCCTGTATGCGCTGCAGTCTGTCTTCAATGAGAGAGGTTTGGGAATCGGGAGGACGTTGGAAGATGGCACGCGCCACGCCAACAGTACTGGCGAGGACGTCAAGGACTGATGCGAGAACGTCGCTGACTTCGCCAACTGCGTCGTATTGTTTGACTGGCGATTGCGGGTCAGCAGCGAAGCCATCTGGCGCGGATTTGAAGCCTAATCCCTCTGAGCGGTCGGCCGAGCGAGTCAAGAGGATGTTCAATGTCTTGGAACGTTGCGTAAGGAGATGGCTGAGAGTCTCGTTGAGTGGAAGAGACTCTAGTAAGTGCAAAGTGATCAGCGTGGAGCAGGTGTCCTACACCGTCGCTCAGCTAAATGCTCGCTGATAATGCGCGACGGGCTCACACTGGCAATGGTATTGTGTTCTCGCAACGAGTGCGTCGCTTTGTGGGAGATATTGGACTTGAAGTGAGAGATGGAATCCCACTGTCGTTGCACAATCGGGAATTGTTGCTGGTGGATAGTCAGCCAGACAATGGTGTTACAAACAAGTCAGCGCACCAGAACGTCGATGCCTTTGGTCTCCCAATCGTTATCCTCGCCATCTTGACCCGAACTGGATAGAGCACGGTGAACGACGCGTGATAGCAGGAAGAGCCAGGCGGCGTGAAGGAATTTGCGCTGTTCGAGAAAGCGCCAAAGATGTTCGGGCGCGTCCAGAAGCAACTTGATATGCGCAGAGAGTGACTGAAGTGTTGCAAGTTGCCCGTCTGCTTGAGTCGGTTAATAACTATCAGTGTGAGTGATTGTACGCATACCATCTTGTGTTGGCCTGGGCTGGTGTATTGGTTTCGAGACGGGCTCTTCGGACACGCAAGCGTCTTTCATGTCCTGCAGTAGGACCGAGACGCGTTCCGATGACTCCGAGATGCTCATAATCGAGGTAGATGCATGCAAAAGATCGCGGTAACGTTCACTGAAAATTAAGTCAGTCTACGCCAGTGCAGTAGGCTGGACGCGACGAACCCGACCATGAGGCGCAACTCCTCCTGCTTCGCGTCTGCATCGCGCCTGTTCCCATCGTCAATCAGCGAAATCCTATACATGCAGCCAGTCACATACATACCTCAGCTTGAATTGGATGTTCTTGGCCTCTGCTACAGTGAATCGAACGAAGAGGTCGTCGGCGTCGACGGTGCTCCAATCGTCATGGTCTCGTGGTGTCTTGCCCGAAAGCGGCGAGAATGGTGGCCCGCTATACGGGCTCTGAGCATCGTGTGCGGCTGCAACAGATGAGTTAATCGAGAGCGTAGAGCCCTGTCGCGGGCGACCGCGTTGACGAGTGAGCATGTCGCGCGCACGCACTTGATTCTCCGACCGAGCGCCTTTCCCAGTTCCCATTTCCTCAAACTCTTCAAAACGATATGGCTTCGCTCTTTGCTCTCCATGACTGCGCGACTCGAAAGCTTATGACAGTCGGCGAGACCGTTACAGCAGCTCCTGCCCTATTGGGCCGTCTGAGAGTGGATCAATGCAAACCTACTGTAGCGCACTGGGACTGTCTGCTTCCCTCTGCGCATTCGGGCTCCTGTTGTCCCCGATCAACCGGTACACACGCTGGGCCGTGTTGCTTCCGATCAGTACGGGCTTGAAAAGTACGGTCGGCCTCCTCTTGGGAGAAAGCCAACTGAGGCTTTGACGGTACTCTCAACCACCCTGTTGCGAACTTATTTCCATCGCATCTGACCTGATTTATCGCTCTGTGCCCCTATGACCTCGTCCAGGTCTCGCGCACATCTCTCGGCCACGCCCCATCTAGTTTACATCTGCGGTTGGTCCCCGACCTCGCGCGGCGAGAACAGCTTCGTGTTAAGAAGCTCCACATTCAGCTCGGCGCATAAAGAGGCACCGCCAGTGCCATCGCGTGTCTTCGCGACCCCCTCTCCAGTCCCTCACGTCTCGTCGGTTGAATTCGAAGTGCGACAATGGTGAACTGGCAAGATCCCGTCATTCTGCAGCGATGCTTCAGCATGCTCTGCCTGTCGGTGTACGCCTCATTCGGGATGTACATGTGAGCGACAACCTGATCGGGTCGCATGAACAGGTTATCTCAATTATCGTAGGCTGGACTTTGTCACTTCTCTGCCGTTCGACTGGGAGATCCTTTCGGGGAAGCGTCGCTTCAAACTTGTCCACATTGTGCGTTTCCTGGTCTCCCGGTCTGTGCTGCCCGACTCTGAGCCACCAATATGTTTCAGCCTTACTTGCTATCAAGATACACCATACTCGTCGCACTTGTTCTCACTCTCTGCATCCTGAACGCATGGGAGCCCATCAACTGCCGCGTTTACAATCGCACGCTCTATGTGAGCGCAGGCTGACTATATGTCGTCATATGAGATCCTAATCTCGAGCTAAGGCATTCTATCATCTCTCTTTCGCCTTTGCCTCTCTCCTCGTCCTTCTCCGCCTGTGAGCTCACAAGCGCAGCATCGACACGAAACGCTCACAAATCCGCTCAGAGTGGTCATTGCTAAGAGCTCTCTCAAGGTCGCGGTTCCTATGGGTTCGTGTCTGACGCATGTGCGGTATCTTGTTCTTGCTCATTGCGACGTCAGGCGCCTTCTATCTTGCCACTGTTGGATGCTTGATGTGGGGTATGTGACCCTGCCATTTCATAGTTGAAATCTTACTCACGCTGCACAGGTGCCTCACAGGTTCGGTTTCCCCTCCCAATTTGCAGACCAGCAGAGCTGACAAAGTCTACCATCAGATCGACGGCCAATATCAGCCACAGTTGCAAGTCTGCTTAACACTCAACACTGTCAAGACTCGCCTGAACATCTTCATGACCGGAATCTTTGACCTCACGTGTCTCATCGTCATGATTGTGGTGTTGCTGCGGGAGCCTGGCGCAATGCTCTGGAAGTTCCTTCTTTCGCAGGTGAGACGAAGGCTACGAGGTCGAAACGCTAGACTGAACCGGAACTTTACGAAGGGCATACTCTATTTCATTGTCACCGGGCTGGCGTATATTCCACCCATGGTGCGCCCCAAGTGCCGCGCATAGACCTCTTTGTTAACATCGGTTCGCGAAGATCCTGCTCGTTCTCAACTTCAACGGCGAGTTCCTCCCTTGCCTTTCGCGTGCAATTCGGCTTACATCAAGCCTTCTCAGATCCTATGAACATTGTCAGTTACAATTCTGCTTCGCCTTCCCCCACCTTGCTAACAACTATCTTATTAGCTTACGGATACGCTTGCCAGTAAGCGTTTCTCCCAACCATTTCGGCTGGTGTTCTAACATTGCGTCAGGCGTGGTGATCGCCATCGCCGCACAGCGCATGTTCCGCGCGCTGGCGGACTTCAATCCAAGCGACCATGCCGCTCAGGTGTTGTGCGTTGCCAAATCCCTGTTTTCCGCATCGCATCGCACGCTAACAATGCTACGTGCTCTTCGAAGCCGTGGCGCCAACAGCGAAACTTGGTCCAACGGCCATGGAGCTGGCAGTCGTAATCGCCGTTCACATACGCTGCAAGGGCATGGCACGTCTGGTTTCAGTGGTGTCATTGCCATCGACAAGCAAGATGTCGGAGCATTCCCCATCTCGCCGACAAAGCGGTCAGTATGGAGTCTGTGCGGCAGCATTGCGGGTGCTGAGATCGATTGCTTCAGGGCACAAGAGTACACTGTGTAGTTCGTGGTCGGACGCTGCGCTTGAGGTGCGGAGCATTCGCAAACTCGTTTAGCAGATTACTGACTCTTGACTTGCAGGCGTGTATCTATTCTTATTTTAACGACACAGTCGACTGGGTCGAGGCCACTGAAGCCCTCCTGACGTTGAGAGTGATGAGACCCACCGCTTAGATTGGCCGACGCCGGTTCGCCGAACAAGCTCCTCCTCTCCCATATGACCGATCTCCGCTGCAAGGGTCTTGCCCGCGCTGCTAACCTTATTTCGGCACATTGTCCGGAGCTCTCCGTGCGCCACGGCGACGGGGTAAGCATGCATCCTGATCTAAGCGGTACACAATACCGCATGGCATTCAGCCTGTGAATGTTCAACGGTCTTCTCTCTCCACCGTAAGGCTATGGCCAATCTGGCCGTGAAAGGCACCAAATGGATGTTTACGCATCCCGTACACATACACACTGCACTAATCCAGCTCGATGACATCTTTCGCCTCCAAAATTAGCAATCCCTCCTCCTCAAACAAATCCGTCTTGCTGGAGCTCTTTCCATTCGCCTTTGGCGCATCCGATTTCTTTGACGGCGTTATGTGCAACTTGTCCAGCGCAAGTCGTGCCTTCTTCGCCGACGGCTGGCCCGAGCTATCGTCATCTTCCCGCGTGCGCTTTCTTGCGGGTGTTGGTGGGAGGATGACGGGCGGAGAGGGGGAGGATGGTGGCGGCGGCTTTGCACGAGACTTCGTTCCTGGCATGGGCATGTCCTCCGGAACGATGAGAGATTCGCCACTATGTCCTTCGCTACTCAATTTTTCAGCACTGAGTCAAGAGATTGTGTAGGTTGGAACGCACGGAAGAGGAGCAAGGGCAACCGCAATCGTCTGCAGCTCGTCATCCTCGTCAACTATGCTGATGAACTTGCCCAACGTGCAGCCCAAACTCTCCAGGGTTGAATCAAGGTTGTCCTCGAAGTCCGGATCGTACAGAACGCGCTGCGCCTCGTAAATTGCCACTTCACGCGGGTCCATTGAGTCTTCGCCTAACACGCCGCGCATCACTTGCCCCAGGGTAACCTTTGCTGGGTCGCAGCGCAGTGTCACGTAAAGGTCGCGACATACGCCGCACGCTGGGTTGGGAGCAATGACGTTTGAACTGCCGATGGTTTGCATCGACTTTGTTTGCATGACGAGGTTTTTCAAGCCACCGGTATCTGCAGCGCTGCCATTGAGGTCTCGTGCGCGGGCGGCGCTGAGCCTTAGGACGTGGAGGGCTTGAAGCACGATGAGCCCAGCAATAATGGCATTTGTCGTCGCGATCGCAGGGATGATGTTGCCAGCCATTTCTATAGGTCCATCCTGGGTCAGAAACAGCAAGCGTAGATAGTGGCCTTGACACACCCTTGACCTCCCATCGTGTCTTCGTTGGGATGTTGTATGCAGAGCTGCGCAGGTTGGAAGCCGAAGTAACGAAATCGAGTGTGTCTTCGTCGTCCTTGTCAAAGCTTATCGTCGCCTCTCCAGATCGCAATCGAGCAGCGAGGCGCTCGCAGCTGGTCGTATGTTAGCGTAAGGGCAAACGTCCGAAGGCAAATACGGCACCTGGACACGAAGAGGTCAACATTGTCCTGCAAGGACAGTGTCTTCTGATCACGCAGCGTGGGTGCGGCAGTGACATTGCTTGGACCAGAGCCGTTGGTAACAGCCACACCTCGCAAGACAAATGAACCGGACGAAATGGCCTCAATGTCGAGTGGCACGGGTTGTTCTCGTGAGCGCCACATGTCCTTCATGACAAGCAAATTGCGGATATCCGCATCGTAGACCTACTGGATAGTCAGTACCCTAATTGCGGGCAGCTAAGCGCTCGCAGACCTTCCGGAATGCAGCTCTCGCTGTATCTGCGGCATCTGTCCCAGATGCACGCAGTGCTGTACGGACGGCTCGAAAGGCTTGCGCTTGTTCGCGAAGTTTTGCGATCTCCTGCGCTAATATGAGGGTCAGCACCGTGCCTTGCGACTAGAACCTTTCGCACCGTTTTCGCCCTGGCGTTCGGCGTCGTCTAGCTCGCCCTCGTCCTCGTCTTCGCCAAAAAGCTGACTGTTTTGTTATCAGAAAAGAAAAGGTATTGCGAGAACAGAGGAGTAGACACACGGCACGAGGTAGCTCTTTGCCCACACGATGCAGTGAATAGGCTGCGAGGGAGTCGAACGGATCGTGCAGACAGGGTATGACTTGGGCGTGGGCTTGGACAGGCAGTCGAAGCACTCCGTTGTGTCCTAAAAAGTCGTGAGGAAGGTGTTACCAAGTGGGAGCTGATGTGGCTGACTTTGATGAGGGGTTGAACCTGGCCAAGGTAGCCTGCAGTGCCACTTTCGACCAGAGGCACGCCTGCAGCAATACACATGCGGTTCACATGTCGGCGTGCATCTATTCGACCTGTGTTAGTCCGCGAGTGGTGTACGAGGGTTCCGGCTGACCGAGGTTATCCAAAGCGTTGAGAACAATATCGAAGCTAGCGAACCAGGTCACGTCGAACTGAGGTTCCTTAATGTTGGCGTGCAACGGCTTAATTCGAACAGCTGGGTTGAATGCTGAGGCTGTATTGGCTGCGACCTGAGGTACGAGCGGGAAGATCAGCGAAGGTGCAGCACGAGGCGCGCAGATACTTGCCAATGCCTTAGAATTCTTGACGTCTTTTTTGCGAAACAGAAATTGACGGTTGAGATTTGAGAGGTCAATGGTGTCCAAATCGAGCAGCGTGATGTCCTCAAAGCCTGACATGACAATGTTCTTCACTGCCCACGCCGGTCAGCACGCGTACAAGGATACAGGTCCTCAAGACTGACAGAGTTCGCAGCCAATACCGCCTGCACCAACGAGCAGGACCTTCGTGGTTTGAACAAGGTCATAGTCACTGCCGAGGATTGCGCGCGCGTGAATTGATCGCCGTGGGTACATTAGTGCAAGAGCTGGTGGTGAGAGAGAGCAAGAGGGCAATAAGCGGAGACGGCGCGCCGGCCCCAGCCGTATTCCAAACCTCCTATGCGCTATCTCTTCTCTGTCCCTCGCGCGCGTAGTGCTCCTGCAAATAGCGGCTCGACTGCGTGCCGTGCGTAGTGCTACTCGGGCAGTTGGCTGTAGCATCTCGGCGCGCCGAACGTTTGCAATTTCTGGTGTGCACTGGCAGTCCGAAGGACCTGCCACGCCCAGGGGTCAGTCAGTCGTGTTGGCTGCACACGACCCACTTGAAGAAACTGTGGATGCGAACCCCGCTCCCAACGCTTCCCCGTCACCACTACAGTCATCCAGCTCCTCGGAGTCGGCTGCAGAAACATCCGATGCTCAACCACAACAGCGGAAGCTCCTGCACGAGCAAATTGGCACCGAAGACTTCGAAGTCGGCCATTCCGAGCCGTTGACACGGAAGCTCAGAGATAAACTTGCGCTTATTCAAGCGACCCAGGCCGTCCTCAGCGCCCGTAGAAGCAATGACATATCGGCCGCTCTGGCAACGCTCAAGGCCATTGATGGCGCTGCAATCTCTGGTCCAGCCACCAATGAATCAGTGTCTCATCTCACCAAAGTGGCGAGGCGGGAGCCAAGACAGGAAGGAGAGCTCGCCGGTGACGCTGCCGTGGCCGCAGCCGCCCAGCTCCTCCAGTGGCAACTTCAACGACCATTTCACAACCAGAAGAAAGCCATCATCGTCAAAAAGCTCATGTCCACTCTCCGCAACCATTTTGGTATCACCGATCGCGCCTCGCTGCTGGCCAATCTCATCCCGCTTCTCTACCAGCCCTTGACACGACACGCCTACACCGACGTAACTCCCGCATTGCACAAGCTATACCGCGCGCATGACCACGCCGGCGCGGTGGGGACCCTTGTGTCAGATGACGGCTTTCTTTACTGGATCAATAGGCCAGACCAGTACGAAGAACACTTTGCAGAAATCTGCAACGCTCGTTACCAGGACCGGCCCGTCGTCTCTGCAGCTGACCTGCACCGGTTTTTACAACACCTCCAATCGCGCGGCCTCCCGATTAACAACAATGTCATCATCGACTATATTGCAGCGCTCAAGAACAATCTGAAGCTTCGCCAGCCGAGCGAGGCCAGTTGATCGACGAGGTGCAACTCTCGCACCACAAGCGCGATGCAGTCAGGCAACTCCGAGAGCTGGAGGAGATAGTCGACCAGTTTCCCGGCATTTCAAGTGTCGCAGTCTGGCGTGAAGTGCTGGATGCCTATACAAGCCCCGTGCTGCGGGAAGGGGTCGCGCCGGAGGATGCACGGCGGATGGTGGCGAAGATACTCCAATTTGACGAGGTAGACGTCGGTACCGCCGGCTCGATCATCCGTGCGACCTACACCTCGATAGAAGAAGCGCGGGAAGCGATCGCAATACTGGCAACGAAACCTACGGCATGGACACCACTCGTTCAAGAACTGTGGAGAAAGATTCTGTATCGGAGCGGCTTTGACGAGGAGGCTAGGAGTTTGAAACATCTGTCAAACGAGAACCTGTTGAGAGCATCTCAGAGGACTTGATCTCAGATCTACGGAACGTAGACCATCCCGATGCGCATGTCGAGCGTCCGGTCTCAAGTTCAGATGTGCAACATGTTGACCCGCGAACTCCGGCGCTACCTTGAATCTGTCGATTTATGCCATAATAACTCTGTTGAAATATTGGGTGTTCGTCGGAGCAGACACGGATGTTCCAAAATGATCAGCAAGGGTCGTGAGGATTTATATATCGGGATCTTCCGACGGACCACTAGTACTGACTTCGTCTCCCAAATCTCGATGCCTCCCAAGCGCAAGCGCGTAGCCAGCTCAAAGCCCTCCTCTTCAAAGCGAAGGCGCAGTAACCGTGACTCTGACTCTAACGACGACTTTGAGGACGACAAGCAGCGGCATGAGTTCGGTGCACCAAGCAAGGATGACGACCGACTCGCTGTGTCAACCGCAGCCAGCATTGCGACGCACGCAACTCGCGCAACTCGTCTCACAACAATACCTGGGCTTACAACACTTGCTATGCGTGTTGCTGCGAGGGATGTACAAGTCCTGTTCGGTTATAAGCACCAGAAGCGCACGGCGCGACTCATAGACGAGGTTCCGCCACACCTCGTTTCCCGATTATTTGGACACTTCCGTGTGAAGCATCCAGAGCTACTGGACCACAATCTCATCAGAGATGTACGTGCTCGAGTTCAGAGGTGCATGTGCGAGCGTGCGAAACTGAGATACATATTGCAGCACTTCTTACGCGGACCGGAGATCATCCTTACCGGTGACCTCCCTGGCGTCCGTCATGGAACTATTTCGGTGCTGCGAACAAGAGTATCAGAAGATCTCAAAGTCCTCGAACTCAGTGGATTAGATAAGGATACCCTGTCCGACACCAAGACTGACAGCAAACTATTCGATAACATGCATGAACTCGAGACACTCGTTCTTCGGTAACGTGGACTTCATCATCAATTCTCTATCCACGTGCTCACTCACTCCTCGATGCGACTGTCATATCTAGAGACTCGAAAGGCGTCGGGCCTGACTTGATTTCTGCCGCTGCGAACCAGTGCCGCCGGCTAAGACATGTCAACCTCAACTACACCCAAGTCACAACCGAATCCGTCCTTTCAATCATCACAAGGTGTACACATCTAGAGACGCTGAAACTTGCCGGCATAGAACATCTCAGCAAAACGGGCATGCGCTCTATCCTCGCATTTGTCAAGGACTCAGTGGAGAAGGCTGATACTGATGGACGACCGAGCATCGGACCTATCGCCAACCTGAAACTGCGTTCGGTGCAAGTGGCACCAGATGTGGCATATCGAAACTTTATATCCTTGTTCCCACACCTGCGGCGACTCGACCTCTCGCACACCAACATTGCATTCAACCTTGCGCTCATCGGACCACGAGCTCCTGTATTGGAAAAACTCAACATCAAACACACTCCAACGACAGGGGCCGACCTGGCCGCAGTGCTCCCGCTATTTCCAGAGCTGCATACTCTGGACATCGGCGCTCTTGGGATGGGAGCGAAAGGCTCAGTGACGATGATCACAAGCTCGATGTTTACGATTACTCCAGCGGTCTTGCGAGGGGTGACAGCCACCCTCGCCAAGTTCGCGAAGCTGGAGAAACTGAGTCTAGCAGTCAGTGTCGCCGCCACTGGCCGTGAACGTTTGGAGCCCAATCAGCCATCAGCGGTACAAGAATTCGTTAAACTGGTCGGCAGGAGATGCAAGGTGCCTTTTGATATTGTCTTACAATCTCTGGACTATTCTCACCGACAACACAGTACCTCGATATGAGTGACACCACACTAAAAGGCGCAGATTTTCTCTATCTCGTCCCAGATCCGGATGACATCGATCCCTCATTATCAGTCGTTTCCAACCTAGAGCAGCTACGGCTTTCGAATACCAAGCTCGACGACGACGTCTGTGACTTCATCGCGTCGTGCACAAATCTGAAGGTCCTCGATCTCGAGGCTACGTTGATCTCAAGTGGGTCTTTTGGCCAACGAAACTTGAGCATTGGTTGACAGTAGGCAGCGGATGGTGTGTTTAGAATTCTGGATCGGTGCGAGAACCTCCAAAGCATCAACCTCACTGGCTGCCGCCGCGTGCGACTACAAGACCGACGCCGCATCTTTGAGGTACGGAGAAGCTACCTCAGAATTAACAAAAATTCATCACAACTTGTGCAGGCATGGGAGGAGCAGCGTCAAAGGCCTCGAACTCCAAGTGAATAGCCCACATTGGCCGTATACGAAGGCCCGACTACATGATTGATTAATGAATACACCAATCCGTTCAAAACGGTGGTGGGTTGACTTTGTTTGTGACCCCCAAGACACTGCAGAAAGCGACCGTCTGCGGATTTGTGTACCATTGCGCTGTGTGATGTCATCAGTTCCCGCTGGATATGAAATACACTGCACTTACGTTGCCGCACGTTCTTGTCCTTCTGGATTGGACTCGCCGCCGTCTTCGCAAACTCTTGTACATCCTTGATCTCCATAGAACCGACGGTGCTCGTCGCCCACTCCCGCTCCCGATCTACTAACACCCTTGCGGTCTCCTCACTTGGAAGAGGTAGCCCTGTCTTCGTCGTCGAAAGGAACGGGTGTAGGGCTTTGGAGATAGCGAGCCACTCTGGATCTAGGGTAAAAACGGGCCCGGTGTCGGTGACGGGCTGTGGTGTTTGAACGTCGAGGACCTCGAGGAAGGACCTTCGAGGGAGGCATTTATCTAGAGCAAGGAACTTGGTGGAACGAGAGTCGCCGACGGTGTTGGCATGTTGTAGCGGCGTCTGTGTAGTAGCTGAAAGCTCAGGGGCAGACGGTGCGTCAAATTCGCCTTCATCGTCGATCGCGATCTCGTCCGGATTCTCTGTCCCAGAAGTAGCGGCCATAGAAGCGCCTGCAGTAGCCGTTATCCCAGAAGTCGAGGCTACGGGTTCGTCCATGTCGTCCATGTCGTCCAACACGATCTCATCTGGGTTGGCTTCAGGTGCTTCATCATCCTCAGCTGGCGCCACAGCCACGTCCTGCTGAAGCTGAACGTCTCCGCCATGATTCACTGTTGCTTCATACTTGACGTGAAGATGGGCGGCGAACCAGTGTTTGGGCTGGAGTTTTCGCAAGAGCGACATCATTGGCGGAGAACCCAACCTTCCGCTCTCGATATCGGATTTGAAGAAGGATTTGCGCTGGAGAAGTTGACGAAGATTGCCATAGTGTTCGATTCCTTGGGGCCAATCATGCGAAAGGAAGATATCAGGTCGCGTCAGCTACAGAATTGGACGCGTTTGTATCAGCACGTTTGTGAATAGTCAAGGTCGCGCACCAGGGAGAGCTTCAAGACGTCGTATTCGCGCGTGTGATAGATGCTCCTTAACGAGCCGCTGTTATAAGGAACGGTTTCGAAGTGGCCTGCACTGCTTGTGAGCAACCGGATGACTGAGCTGAGATGTGATACCTACCTTGTTTGTAGTGGGTCTCGCTGAAGATGCCAGAAGA
>Ga0247815_10000428_pt1 | contig 33162 bp, 35 predicted proteins | sample UWRJL194509B1_FD_181014 | JGI IMG/M metagenome (GOLD analysis project Ga0247815, IMG submission 181014) | Plant litter microbial communities from Arlington Agricultural Research Station in Wisconsin, United States - UWRJ-L194-509B-1 | ecosystem: Environmental > Terrestrial > Plant litter >...
CCAGATCAGACCCAGCAAACTAAAAACAATGAGCGGCACACAAATCCAGTGGATCAGTTCATTTGAAGGATGCTGATGACTCTCTGCGTATTTGTCAAACAGCACATCAACCTCTCTTTTAGGTGCTGCCTTCACAATTTTCTTCCCTTGATTCTTCATGGTATAAAAATAAAAAAAGCGATAGAATAATCTACCGCTTTATATACAATATTTTGTTTTGATCTTATTTAGCGAAAGCGACAGATCTGGTTTCCCTGATTACTGTAACTTTAATCTGACCAGGATAAGTCATCTCGGTCTGGATTCTGTTGGAGATATCTGCAGCAAGTAATTCAGCCTGCTGATCAGTTACCCTTTCACTTTCTACCACAACTCTCAATTCTCTACCTGCCTGTATCGCAAACGTTTTTTCAACACCCGGATACGAAAGCGCCAGCTCTTCCAGTTCTTTTAAACGTTTGATATAACTTTCTACTACCTCACGTCTTGCTCCCGGACGTGCGCCAGAGATCGCATCACAGGCCTGGATAATTGGTGAGATCATTGAAGTCATTTCAATTTCATCATGGTGGGCTCCGATGGCATTACAAATCTCAGGGTGCTCCTTATATTTTTCTGCCAGCTGCATACCTAAAATTGCGTGTGGCAATTCCGGATTGTCATCAGGGACCTTACCTATATCATGTAACAGACCGGCACGTTTGGCCATCTTTGCATTTAAGCCTAACTCAGCTGCCATTGTAGCACAGAAGTTCGCTACCTCACGTGAGTGATGCAATAAGTTCTGTCCATATGATGAACGGTAACGCATACGTCCTACCATCCTGATCAGCTCAGGATGCAGACCGTGAATACCTAAGTCAATCACTGTACGCTCACCGATCTCCACAATCTCGTCTTCAATCTGTTTTTTAGTTTTAGCTACCACTTCCTCAATACGTGCAGGGTGGATACGACCGTCAGTTACCAAACGGTGTAAAGCTAAACGTGCAATCTCTCTTCTTACCGGGTCAAAACCAGATAAGATAATAGCCTCAGGTGTATCATCAACAATAATCTCAATACCTGTAGCCGCTTCCAATGCACGGATATTTCTTCCTTCACGACCAATTACACGGCCCTTAATTTCATCACTTTCAATATGGAAAATAGAAACAGTATTTTCAATTGCTGCTTCAACAGCTGTACGCTGTATCGTTTGAATAACAACTTTTTTTGCCTCTTTAGTTGCAGTAAGCTTTGCCTCATCAACAATATCCTTCACCTGGATCATTGCCTGTGTTCTAGCCTCCTGTTTCATATTTTCAACCAGCTGGTTTTTTGCTTCTTCTGCACTTAACCCGGCGATAGTTTCCAATTGTTTCACATGCTGATTTTTCAGCAGCTCTACTTCTTCCTGTTTTTTAACAGCGATATCAGTTTGTTTTTCCAGGTTCTTTTTGTGATTATCCAGTTCCTGTTCCTTACGGTTCATGTTTTCCAGACGCTGATTTACCGACTGCTCTTTTTGCTTAATTGCATTTTCGCGCTGATTGACAACGTTATTTTTCGCATTTACATCCTGCTCATGTTCAGTTTTCAGCTGCAGGAATTTTTCCTTTGCTTCCAGCATACGATCCTTTTTCATGATCTCTGCCTGTGCTTCAGCATCTTTTAACATTTTTTTGACCTTACTCTGTGCAGCAACCTCCTGCTTTTTCAGCAAGTCGCGCAGCAGGTACCTGCCCACTAATATGCCCACAACTAAGCCGGCAAGTACATATCCAATTGTTCCTATTATTTCCATTTCAATTTATATATATAAAAATCTGCATGAGCTCTTTACCTGTCTGATGGCAGACTCATGCAAGTTTAATTATCCTTATTTAACAATACCACAAAAAAAACCGCAACTAAATTTTAAGCTTATTGCGTTAAGCTCTGAATAAGCCGGTCATCATTCAGTTGTTTATACCTGAAAATACTAACCTATCCAAAATTTAATAAACAATGAAACTAAAACTTAACAACGGTTAAATCTCTTTCGCTTTTTTATGGTAACGATTTTATCTCGTAAAAAAATCGTTCAGTAAACTATCTAATTCTTCAACTTTTTCAGCAACTGCAGTATCCTGGTCCTGCACTTTATTTTCTACTCTGAGCACTGCTGTTGCATAATGCAATACAGCCATAGAAAGCAAATCCTGTTTATCTCTAACCGCATAATTTTCCTGATAGTCTTTTATACGTTCATTGATAATTTTGGCTGCACGCCTTACAATTTCCTCCTCTTCCATACTCACCTTTAAAGGGTAAATGCGGTCAGAGATAGTTATCTTAATCGAGATTTCTCCCATTTCTTAGCTTTGTTTCATTTCTTTGTATCCCTTATTTCTTAAGTAACACAACACACTTATCAATTTCACGCACAAAATCGTTAATTTTTTGCTTTATATCAAGTGTCTTCTCGCTTGTTCCTTCAATACTCTTCGCCAGTTTAAGTACACGCATCTTCTCATCAAGATCCGAATTCTTACTTTTCGCAGCATTCAGGGCCAGCTTAACAGATGCATTCTCCTGCTTCAATAATTCGTTTTCTTCCTGCAAAGCATTACAAAGCTCTATTAAGCGAGCTGTTTTCTGTAATACTGAATTTAACTGTTCGGCAACCGAAGACATATTATTAAAATTGATGGTGTCTGTAAATATCCCTAAAAGTAATAAATAAAATTACTTTCTGATCTCTGCTTTCGCTGTTTGCGCTAAATTAGTTATAATCTTTTGCATAACCGCATCAATTTGCTTGTCCGTTAAGGTCTGTTCCTCATCCTGCAGCGTGAAGTTTAAGGCGTAGGATTTTTTATTCTCCGGTAGTTTATCACCTACATATACATCAAAAACCTGCACATTCTTCAGTAATTTCTTCTCTGTCTTGAATGCAATCGTTTTAAGCGTATCAAAAGTTACGTCCGTATCAACTAACATTGAAAGGTCTCTCCTTACCGCAGGATACTTAGGAATATCTTTATTCACTATCTTATTCTTCCTGACGATATCTAATAATAAGGCCCAGTCGAAATCAGCATAATAAACATCCTTATCTACATCACCCAGTTTCTTATCAACTGCTGTTACCGCACCAAAAGTAACAATAGGCTGCGGGCCCCTAAAATACTTCAATCCAAATGCAAAGTTCTCATCACTTACTTCTTCTGTCTGGTAATTAGCAATACCCAGTCTGCCAATAATCGCATCTACTGCAGCTTTTAAATTGTAGAAACTTACAGGCGAAGCTTTCTGGTTCCATTGTTCCGTTGCATCAGCACCAGCAAGCACAATAATCAAACGCGGACGCTCAATATATTTTTCATTGATCAAATGATAAGTTTTACCAAACTCATAAAACTTAACATTACCATTTTTCCTGTTCTGGTTATAAGCAACGCTTTCCAGTACCGGCATTAATAAACTCTGGCGCATTACATTCAGATCCAGACTCAGGGGATTCAACAAATGAACCGCTTCTTCAGGATTTTTAGAATAAGCACTTTTAGTTAAAGAGTTACACATGATTTCCAGAAAACCATTTGCAGTAAGCATATCAGCAATTACATGCTGCGTTTGCTCCTTATCAGGTTTTGCTGTAAATGCCAGTGAAGCATTTACTTTAGTCGGGATCTCAATATTATTATAACCGTAAATTCTCAATACCTCTTCGGTAACATCACATTCCCGGGTTACGTCTACCTTGAAAGTAGGCACGCGCAGAGAAAGCCCCTCTTCAGTTTCTGCGGCTACGTTTATCCCTAAAGAAGTAATGATCGCTTTAATCTCCTCATCAGGAATATTTGCACCGATTAGTTTATTTATGTTTTTATAACTTACTTCTACCTCAAAAGGAGCAACCGGCTCCGGATAAATATCAGAAACTACAGAAGAAATTTCTCCGCCGCCCAGTTCCTGGATCAGTAGGGCTGCACGCTGTAATGCATATACTGTAATCTCCGGATCAGTGCCACGTTCATAACGGAAAGAAGCATCAGTTTTAAGTGTATGTCTTTTCGCTGTTTTACGTACTGAAACAGCATTGAAATAAGCACTCTCTAAAAAGATATTGGTTGTTTTTTCACTTACACCAGAATTCTTGCCGCCGTATACACCTGCTATGGTAATCGGCTGCTCTGCATCACAGATCATCAGATCTTCTGCAGAAAGCTTGCGCTCTACACCATCAAGGGTGACGAAAGGCGTTCCCTCAGCAACTTTTTTAACGATGACCTTCTTACCCCTGATCTCATCTGCATCAAATGCATGTAAGGGCTGACCAAGATCATGCAGTACGTAATTGGTAATGTCTACTATATTATTAATCGGACGAATGCCGATTACTTTTAATTTATCCTGCAGCCAGTCCGGTGAAGTTTTAACCGTTACCCCACTGATCGATACACTGCTGTATCGTGGACAAGCAACTGTATCCAAAACTTCAACTTCAATTTTAAGACTTTCATTTGCTGTACTGAAAGCAGATACATCAGGCATCTGCAAAGGTATTCTCAGAAATGCCGCCAGATCTCTTGCCACACCCAGATGGGATGCTGCATCTGCCCTGTTTGGGGTTAAGCCAATTTCAAAAAGATAATCATCTTCCATTTTGAAATATTCTTTTGCAGGTAAACCTACTACAGCGTCTTCATCCAGAACCATGATACCTGCATGCGATCCGCCTAAACCGATCTCATCTTCCGCACAGATCATTCCCTCAGAAGCTTCACCTCTGATATTAGATTTCTTGATTTTGAAAGGCTCACCTTCATTAGGATAAACTGTAGTACCCACCGTAGCTACCACGACTTTTTGTCCCGCTGCAACATTTGGTGCCCCGCATACAATCTGTACTGCCTCAGCACCACCAACATTTACAGTAGTAACCCGCAAACGATCAGCATTGGAATGCTGTACGCAACTCAATACTTCCCCGATTACCAATCCCTCTAAACCACCTACAACAGGCTGTACTTTTTCCAGGCTTTCTACTTCCAGACCAATGTCTGTCAAGATCAGTGAAAGTTCCTGTGGTGTATGTGTTGTCTGTATGAATTGTTTAAGCCAGTTGTATGATATCTTCATGTTATTGTTTCATCTAAAACGCAAAGATATAAAATTATGCCTTGCGCTGAATTTATTAGCCCATAAAGAACTTCAAATAAGTTTCTCATCTGCAAAACTGGTATAAGAATCGGTGGTGATAATGAGATGATCAAGCACCCGGAGATCGAGCATGCTCCCGGCATCGATTAATTTTTTGGTGATCAGTAAATCCTCAGCACTGGGCTTAAGACTACCAGAGGGATGATTATGAGCGATTATAATACTCGTTGCATGATGCTGCACTGCGAGATTGAAAATTATTTTGGGATCAGCCACTGTTCCTGCACGCCCTCCTTTACTGATCATCTGTTTTCTCATTACCTGGTTAGAGTTATTCAGCATCAGCACCCAAAACTGTTCATGATCAAGATCTGACAATAAGGGATGAAGGATTTCAAATGCATCATTGGAGCACGCTATCCGGTCTTTCTTTTTGGTAGGATAATTTTTTCTGCGCCTACCCAGTTCAAGGGCTGCAACAATGGTAACAGCTTTGGCCTCACCTACCCCATGAAATTTTTGTAGTTCCTGGGGCGTTGCCCCACCTAATTCGTATAGACCATCATTGTAAGCAGCAAGAATCCGTTGGCTCAGGCCTACTGATGTTTCATTCTTACTACCCGACCCGATTAATATAGCAATCAATTCGGCATCGGTCAGACTAGTCTTGCCTTGTAGCAGTAGTTTTTCTCTCGGACGGTCGCCTAAAGGCAGCGTTTTAGTCGTTCCTGTTTTTTCATCATAATTTACCATAAACAAAAAAAACGGGATAAGCCAAAGCCTATCCCGTTTCAATATTGTAAACTTAATTCTATTTTAAGCCATTAACAAATTTAGTTAATTTAGATTTGTTGTTTGCAGCTTTATTTTTGTGAATCACATTCTTTTTAGCCAAACGATCTAACATAGAGATTACTTTAGGCAATAACTCCTGACCAGCTGTTTTATCAACTGATGCACGTAATCTTTTGATAAAAGTACGTGTAGTTTTTGCCTGGTATCTGTTACGTAAACGTTTAGTAGCGTTTGCTCTAATTCTTTTTAAAGACGATTTATGATTTGCCATTTTTTAGTATAATAATATTATAAGGTAAAAGCCAATGTAATCTTCCACAGGGCCTTCAATTTTTTCTGTTTTCGGACTGCAAATATAGAATTAATGTTTTTAATATGCAAAACGTTATTATAAATAATTTTAATATTCTTAAATATTGATTCACACACCTTTATAAGGAGGCTGTATAGATAAAGAACAGAGAGATTACCAGATACAGCAGGATTGATACGTGTTCACATCTGCGTCTGGTTTAGAGAGTAACCTGCTCATGTGCAGTTTGGGTATAGTATATATAGGAAGCACCGGCGAAAAAGTATGGAAGCATGGTAAAAGCAGGTTTTTGCGAAAAAACGTGCTTTTACCGTGCTTCCACTCTGCTTCCAACGTGCATGCATCCCGACTAAAAAGTGTACTATTATCGATCGAAATCCAATTTATTCCAGAGTGAGATATGATCCAGTATGACAGCATCACAGAACTGAACAATTCCCTATCAACGTAAAATTAATACACCAGCCCAATTAAGAGTGCAGCCCGGATTCAATGAGGTAGATGAGTATACTAACAAGACTTGCACGGTATTTCCCCTTTTTCTCAGCAGGAAAATCTGCTCTTCATATTCATTATTGTTCAATTATTAAAGGAAGACCAAATTTGCATTTGATAATTAATATAACAAGTGGCTATTTACAAGCTAGTCTGACCTGCTTTAAAGGTACATTTTTCTACTGCTTCCTGCCCTATTCCAGCGGGTTTCTATAGGGTTGCTATACCCAAAAGGCTAGAAAAGGGCTCTGAACCCCATATAAACCCTGTTTTTAAGCCCAAACCATGTAAATCTAAACTAGGTTCAATTAAGGTAAAACTAGCCTCAAGCTATCATAAAACCATTATTTTGTCAATATTCAAGCAAATAGTAATTCTTAAACAGGTAAACAGCATTTGAAAAATATGGCATCTGGTAAACTGGTATAAAATTGAATCTGAAACCTGAGCTATTTTTTTGGCAGATATGGAGCTGCTCCCAAGATCTACCGGGATAGCTGAATGCAGCGGATTTTTTGTGTTCTAATAAAAATCTAAATTTAATTTTAAATACATTTTTTATTTACAATAAAGACAAATACATTAACATATGGAAAAATTAAATGTAAAATAAAAAATACGCAATCCTGATTTATAATTAAGAATTGCTTTAAAGCCTCGCAACGAAATCTGATAAATTTACTCAGCGAGCGTAAGTAGAGCATCCTAAACCCTATATTTGTTATAGGGCTGGTGCTCCTTATGTCTTTGTTGAGGCCCTTTCGAAAGATTGGGTGGCTTTATCAGAGCCGCGTTACAATAGACTGAGGGAGTTACCAGCCCTATACCATTTCCGGGCGGTACCTCCCTCATAGAGGCTTATTTAAATTGTAAAAATTAAATAAGACCAATATGAAAACATCAACCAATCACCATGTAGTTCACATGCCTTTAGAATTCCTGATCGCCTGTACCATTTACAAACTGGATCCAAGGGAAGTGCTCCAAATCTTTATTAACCATTCCACGGTGTATGATTCCATTACCGATGGCTATAGCGAGGGGTTTTCTGAAGCCTCCAAAACTATCAGCCTTTATGTAGTGTCTTTGCGCCGGACCGCAAACGGCAGCCACGCCTACCACACCTGTCTGGAAAGCACCGCCCTTAATTTTAAAAGTATTTACGACCTGGCCAACCGGCAAACAGGCTATACAAAAGCAAAACGGAAAAAATCACTGTCTTACATCAACGAATTGTACGCTACGATGGAACGCGTGTACACTACCTCTGACACCTTTTATCTGGATGAAAACACAACACTGCAGTTCACTAAGGATTTCACCGTACTGTGTGAACTGCATAACTGTTATCCGACAGAATTGCTGGAGAATTTTATGAGCAGGATTTCCCTTGCCGAGATGGAAGCTAAAACAGGACTCTCCATTAAAAATGAAAACTTCACCATGCACTTCTTTATGAAAATTGTAAGAGGTTTTGGACTGGCAGATGATGAAACTCCGGATCTGAATGAGGATGAAATTGTTTTTTTATTGCGGACAGAACAACTAAGGGTTCAGCTGTATACCGTCCGCAGTGAACAAAAAAGGATAGCACTATTCAAAGAGCTATACCATAAAAGGTATCTGCAAATCATCAATCAAAATTAAATTAACGACCATGGAAACCACCATCAAACTTAACGTGCCGGAGGATCTGATGAACCTCTGCACGATTTACAATATCAGGCCGCAAAAAGTAATGGACTGTTTTGCAAAGAGTGTCTCTTCTCCAACGTATTATACAGACGTGAATGGCAAAAACCGGTGGGCGACACTATTCTTTCTTCAATTGCTGGATGCGAAGGAAGACGAAACTGAAACAGACATAGCGCTGGAAGAGCACTACCTGGATTGTTTCAACGATACACTTGCCAAATACCTGAAAGAATATGACGATGATGGGGAAAAGGCAAGAGAAGCAGGCAGAAATGTAATCAGGCAATGGCAAAAAGCGGTTATAGCTGACCGGGCAAAGTATATTTTCGATCAACTTTAAAGATGTTATTTTGGATTGATGAACGCAAACCCGTTTCTTTATCTCCCATGACGATATCCCCTTACTGAGTAATATTTACTTAAAAAGACTTTCATTGAAACACTAAAATGCTATTTTTGACTCATTCGCTTGAAAAACTGACGAAATGAAGAAACGCATAGCCATATTTGCCTCAGGTTCGGGTTCCAATGCCCAGAAAATAATGGAACTGTTTAAACGCAGTACCGAAGTAGAAATAGCACTGGTACTGACCAACAATCCGGATGCTTATGTGTTGCAGCGTGCAGATAATTTTGAAATCCCCTCGCATATATTCGACAGGAAAGAATTTTATGAAACGGACCATATTATTGAACTGTTAAGGAACCTTGATGTGGATCTGATTGTACTTGCGGGCTTTTTATGGCTGATACCTAAAAACCTGGTAGAAAATTATCCGGGCCGCATCATCAATATACATCCGGCTATCCTGCCGAAATTTGGTGGCAAAGGTATGTATGGCGACAATGTACATAAAGCTGTTTTGGCAGCTGGTGAAACTGAAGGGGGAATCACAATTCATTACGTAAACGAGAATTATGATGAGGGGGAATACATTTACCAGGCAAAATACCGCATCGATAAAAGCGATAACCTGGAAATGATAAAATTCAAAGGCCAACAACTTGAACATCAGCATTATCCAAGAATAGTGGAAAGCATTTTGAAAAAGATAAAAAAATAAGAACTTTTATTCCTGACTATCTAAATTTATTCGTGTAAAAATCATAATTTTGCGGCTCAAAAATAACACCCGATGAGTCAGCAAATAAAGATCAAAAACGCTTTAATTTCAGTTTATTACAAAGATGGTTTAGAACCACTGGTACGCCTGCTTTCTGAGCAAGGAGTGCAATTGTTCTCTACCGGCGGTACAGAACAATTCATTAAAGACCTGAATTTACCTGTTACTGCAGTTGAAGACCTTACAGGTTATCCATCTATTTTAGGCGGAAGGGTTAAAACTTTACACCCGAAAGTTTTTGGTGGTATCTTAAACCGCAGAAACCTGAATGAAGATAAAGCACAGATCGCAGAATACGAAATTCCTGAAATCGACCTGGTTATTGTAGATCTTTACCCTTTTGAAGAAACACTTAAAGCCGGTGGCTCTGAAGAAGAAATCATTGAAAAAATTGATATCGGCGGTATCTCTCTGATCAGGGCGGCGGCGAAAAACTTTAATGACGTAGTGATCCTTGCATCTAAGGATGATTACAGCACTTTACAACAGCAACTGGAAGAACAAAACGGCGAGACCACTATCGCTCAGCGTAAAGCTTATGCTAAAAAAGCATTCCACACTTCTTCTCATTACGATACAGCAATCTTTAATTACTTTAATACTGAAGAACCTCTTTCCGTATTTAAACAAAGTGTAAACACGGCTAAAACATTACGTTACGGAGAAAACCCGCATCAGCAGGGTGTTTTTTATGGAGATCTTGACACCATGTTCACCAAACTGAATGGTAAAGAGCTTTCTTATAATAACCTGGTAGATGTAGATGCTGCGGTAAGCCTGATCGACGAATTCGAAGAGCCTACTTTTGCGATCTTAAAACATACGAACGCTTGTGGTCTGGCTTCAAGATCAACGATTGCACAGGCATGGGATGATGCTCTGGCTTGTGATCCTGTTTCTGCTTTTGGTGGTGTATTAATCGCAAATGGCGAAATTGATCTGGTAACAGCTACTGAGATAAACAAATTGTTTTTTGAAGTATTGATTGCCCCATCTTACCAGCCTGAAGCTGTTGAATTATTCAAGACTAAAAAGAACAGGGTAATTCTACAGCGCAATGCAGTTGAATTAGGTAAAAAACAATTCAAAACTTTGCTGAACGGTGTAATTGAGCAGGATAAAGATTTGATTATCGAAGGTCCGGATCAAATGGTAACAGTAACTGAAAAAACACCAACTGAGGCAGAATTAAAGGATTTATTCTTTGCTAATAAATTGGTGAAACATACCAAGTCCAACACAATTATTTTTGTAAAGGATAATACATTGATCGCAAGCGGAGTTGGCCAGACTTCAAGAGTAGATGCTTTGAAGCAGGCAATTGTTAAAGCAAACGAATTCGGCTTCAGCCTGATTGGTGCTGTAATGGCTTCCGATGCTTTCTTCCCTTTCCCGGACTGTGTTGAAATCGCTGCTGAAGCAGGGATTACAGCTGTTTTACAACCAGGTGGTTCTATTAAGGATGCAGATTCAGTAAACATGGCAAATGCGAAAGGAATTGCAATGGTGACTACAGGTATCAGACACTTTAAGCACTAATTTATTTGTCTGCGAATACAATAAAAAGATGTAGTTTTACATTAATATAGTATACAGAATTTTTAATATATAATTTATCACCTATAAATGGGTTTATTTAACTGGTTCACACAAGAGGTTGCTATTGATTTAGGAACCGCCAACACCCTGATTATACATAATGATAAAGTGGTTGTCGATGAGCCCTCAATCGTAGCGTTTGACAGACAAACCAATAAAATTATAGCAATAGGTCGTCAGGCCATGCAAATGGAAGGTAAAACGCACGATAATATCCGTACGGTAAGACCTTTGAAAGATGGCGTAATCGCAGATTTTAATGCTGCAGAAGCCATGATTAAAGGAATGATCCGCATGCTGAATGGTGGCAAAGGCTGGATGTTTCCTTCTTTAAGAATGGTAATCTGTATCCCTTCGGGAATTACTGAGGTTGAAAAACGTGCAGTAAGGGACTCTGCAGAAATTGCAGGTGCTAAAGAAGTATATCTTATTCACGAGCCAATGGCTGCTGCGGTAGGTATTGGAATTGATGTGGAAGAGCCGATGGGTAACATGATTATCGACATAGGTGGTGGTACTACGGAGATTGCTGTAATTGCACTTTCTGGTATAGTGTGCGACCAGTCTATCCGCGTTGCGGGAGATAATTTTGACTCTGATATTGTCAATTACATCCGTCGCCAGCACAATATTATGATTGGTGACCGTACTGCGGAGAAGATCAAAATTGAAGTGGGTGCTGCTTTACCTGAATTGACAGATCCGCCTGCAGATTTTGCTGTTCAGGGTAGAGATCTGATGACAGGTGTACCTAAGCAAATCACCGTATCATACACTGAAATTGCACATTGTCTGGATAAATCAATTTCTAAAATTGAAGAAGCAATTCTTAAGGCGTTAGAGATTACGCCTCCGGAGCTGTCGGCTGATATTTACCAGACAGGAATTTACCTGACAGGTGGCGGAGCTTTACTTCGTGGATTGGATAAACGTGTTGCGGCGAAAACAAAACTTCCCGTACATGTTGCGGAAGACCCGCTTCGTGCTGTTGTACGCGGTACTGGTATTGCACTTAAAAACATCGGTGGCTTTAAGTTCCTGATGCAATAAAAATTAAAATATAGCAATAAGCATACAAAATGTGAGTCGGCCATAAACCGCACTCGCATTTTGCATTTCAAACAACATAGAGAAATATGCGTAACCTTTGGATTTTCATAAACAGATACAACGCATTTTTCCTGTTTGTTATTTTCTTTACAATTGGGGTAGTACTCACTGTTAAAAACAATGCATATCAGCGTAGTATCACCGTAAACTCCACCAATGAGGTGGTAGGCCGTGCCTACGAAAACCTGAATGTTTTTAAAAGGTATATGAACCTTGGCGTAGTAAACGATAGCCTCGCGCTGGAAAACGCTAAGCTCAATACTCAATTACTGGCTTTAAAAAATATTGATACCGCCAGATTGATAAAAGTTACTGATACGGTTAACAAGGTACAGTATACTTACCTGGCTGCCAGGGTAATCAAGAACTCTATTACTCTGAGAAACAATGTGATCACGATCAACAAGGGGTCCGCGGACGGTATAGAAAGTGGGATGCCCGTTATCTCTGCAGGCAAAGGAGTAGTAGGCACTATCCGTGATGTTTCTGAACATCTTGCTACGATAGAATCGTTACTGAACAAAGACACGAAAATCAGTGTGAGCATCAAATCTACAAAAGCATTGGGCTCCCTGGTATGGGGCGACCGGAATTCGGATTACAGAAAGGCCTATATCAAGGATATTCCAAATCATTTTAAAGTAAAGCTGAAAGATACCATCATTACCTCTGGATTTGCGTCCTTCCCTCCTGGCATTCCGGTTGGGGTGATCAGTAACAGGGGAATAGCAACGGGAGACAACTTTCTGACCATTGAGATCAATCTTTTCAACGATTTCAGTACCTTACAGTATGTGTACGTGATCAAAGACAAATATGCACAGGAACAAAAAGCACTAGAATCAAAATTACCGAATGAACAGTAGAATTATTTTAATCAATATTGTAAGGTGGTTCCTCCTGATCTCTATACAGGTGCTGTTTTTAAGGAACATGAGCTTTTATAACCTCGCCACACCTTTTACTTATATCCTGTTCCTGCTGCTGCTTCCTTTTAGTACACCGAACATCCTGGTGTATCTGATTGCATTTGGTACGGGCATCACACTGGATGCTTTTTATGATACGATCGGAGTGCATACCGCAGCCTGTGTAACACTCGTTTTTGTACGGATCCTGTTTATTTCCGTAACGGTGAGTCGTGATAATTTCGATGAACCCGAACCTTCACTGGGCAACATGGGTTTCAGGTGGTTTTCATTATATGCCCTTTTGTGCACCTTCGCACACCATATTGTACTTTTCTTTTTAGAAGCTTTTAAATTAACAGAACTCTCTTATACCTTGCTAAGGTGCCTGCTTAGCGGTATCTTTACATTGTTTACTGTTCTACTGGTAGAATTTATCTTCTATAATAGGAAAATGCGCTAATGGATAATCTTTTTAATCGGAAATACATCATTCAGGGTTTATTTATAGTAGTCGCACTTATTCTTATAGGTCAGCTTTTTTATATACAGGTGGCGAGCGACCGCTATTTCTTATCTGCAAATAGTAATGTACTTCGAAAAAAATACACCTTTCCTGCAAGGGGGGTAATTTTGGACAGAAACAACAGAGTGCTGGTACAGAATGAACCTGTATACGATCTGATGGTTACGCCCAATCTTGTTAAACCATTCGATACACTGGAGCTTTGCAGGATTATCGGGATTGATATGAAAGGCTTTTATAAACGTTTTAATAAAGCGAGGAATCAGTCGCGCTATCAGCGTACCGTTTTTGAAAAACAGCTATCAGTGCAAACCTATGCTGCTTTACAGGAAAGACTATCACGTTTTATCGGTTTTGAAACACAAAACAGAACGGTGAGGCATTATCCGGATAGTGTAGCAGGTCAGTTTTTTGGTTATGTTAAGGAAGTTACAGAAAAAGATATAGAAGACAGTCAGGGATATTACCGCCCCGGTGATTATATTGGGAAAGCTGGTATAGAGCGCGAGTATAATGAGGCATTACGGGGTGAGCGTGGGGTGGAGAATACCATTTACAACGCTAAAAACGTGCCGCAGGGCAGCTATCTGGAAGGTAAGTTCGACACGCTGGCTATTTCCGGTGAAGCACTGGTTTCTTCACTCGATATAGAGATGCAGAAACTGGGAGAACAGTTGCTGAAAAATAAAGTGGGCAGTATTGTCGCTATTGAGCCCTCCACAGGAGAAGTACTTGCTTTTGTCAGCAGTCCGACTTACGACCCGAACTTAATGGTGGGCAGGCAGCAGGGAAATAATTACATGGATATTTTCCGCTCTCCAAACCGTCCGCTTACGGTGAGGCCGATGTCTGGTTATTATTCTCCGGGCTCCTCTTTTAAACCGGTAGACGATCTGATTGCTTTGCAGGAAGGGGTGATTGATCCCAATACTACCTTTAACTGCCCGGGCGTTTATTGGGCAGGTAATCATCCGGTGAAATGCGAACACGTTGACGGACCTATTTCTATGCGAAGGGGTCTGGCCAGATCTTGTAATACCTATGCCTGTTATGTTTTCCAGAAACTGATGACGCAGGGTAAGTTCAAAAGTAAAACTGCTGCTTATGATTCATGGGAAGCCAAGGTAAGAAAGTTTGGTATTGGCTCTACACTGGGACTGGATATGCCTTTTGAACGTAAAGGAAGATTATTTACTTCAGCAGAATATACAAAGAGGTTCGGTAAATACTGGGGATATACCACTGTGATTTCACTCGCCATTGGACAGGGTGAGATGAGCGCCACTCCACTACAGATGGCCAATATCATGGCTATCATTGCGAACAGAGGTTATTATATTAAACCTCATTTAATCAAAGGAATAGGCGATAAAAAAGAGGTCAAAAAAGAATACCTGGTTAAAAACTCGGTAGATATAGATGCAGCGCATTTTGAACCTGTCATCGATGGGATGCAGGATGCAGTAAATTCACCTCATGGTACAGCCAGAGAATCGGCTATTCCAAATATTCTCTTCTGCGGAAAGACGGGAACTGTGCAAAATCCTCATGGAAAAAATCACTCCGTATTTATCGGGTTTGCACCACGTGATAATCCGAAAATTGCCATCGCTGTAATTGTAGAAAATGCCGGATTCGGGAGTTCATATGCTGCACCGATAGCCAGTTACCTTACGGAGAAATATCTGACAGGCAAGCTTTCGGGTAACAGACCAGAACGTGCAGAGTGGATGAAAAAACAGGTGGTGTTGCCAGAGGAGCCAAAACCTAAGGTGAAATTACTTCCGAAACCAATAGATAGTACAAGTAAAGGAAATCCGGCACCGACAACAGCCACTAAACCAATTCAAGTTACAAAATGAGTACACAACAAGGCAGCCGGTTTTTCTTTAATGTAGATTGGATAACGATTTTATTGTATGTGGCGCTATGTGCAATTGGCTTTATTAATATTTATGCTTCAATTTATAATCCGGAAACCTCTGATATTTTTAATTTCAGCAGCAATTACGGCAAGCAGCTGATTTATATTATTACGGGTTTATTGCTGGGATTTTCCATTCTCTTGCTCGATGCCAAGTTTTTTAGTGTCTTCTCCCCGATTGTTTATGGAATAACCATGTTGTTACTGATGGCCGTACTGGTATTTGGCCGCAATGTGGGCGGGAATCAGGCCTGGATTTCTCTTCCCGGAGGATTCAGATTGCAACCTTCGGAAATGGCCAAATTTGGTACTGCTTTGCTGGTAGCCCGTTACATAGGTAATTTCAATCCTAAGTTCCGCGATATTAAATCTATATTTTTTGCGGCGCTGATTATTGGTTTTCCTTTGCTGCTGATCATGCTCCAGCCGGATACAGGTTCGGCACTGGTATTTCTTGCATTTATGTTCCCGCTTTACAGGGAAGGATTGTCTGGCTATTTTCTGCTGATTTTCCTGGGAATGATTGTATTGTTTATAGCAGACTTCCTCGTTCCGATACAGGTACTGATTCCAATTATTTTAGTGGCAGGCGGAATATTTGTCTACCAGAACAGAAGAAAGCAAAAAAGGCTCTTCTCCATTATTATTACCACGATCGTGGCTATTGCTTATCTGTTTATGGTGAAACTTGCCTATGAAAAGGTACTGGAACCACATCAGCGAATACGCATTGAAATTATGCTGGGATTGAAGACGGATCCCAGAGGTGCCGGATATAATGTTAATCAGTCTAAAATTGCCATAGGATCAGGTCAGCTAACCGGAAGGGGATTCCTGGAGGGCACGCAGACAAAATACGGCTATGTACCTGAACAGAGTACTGACTTTATCTTTTCCACTATCGGCGAAGAATGGGGATTCATGGGCTGTACAGTAGTGATAGGTATCTATACATTTTTACTGCTCAGAATCATCAACCTTGCAGAAAGGCAACGGTCTTCTTTTTCGAGGGTTTACGGCTACTGTGTGGCCAGTATTATCTTTTTCCACGTCTTTATTAACATTGGAATGACTATTGGGATTATTCCGGTAATCGGGATCCCCCTCCCCTTTATCAGTTACGGGGGATCATCCTTATGGAGTTTTACGGTGCTGCTGTTTATCTTTCTAAAATTAGATTCAAACAGGATGGGATTTATTTAGCCGGAAAACGCTGATGTAGTAACTCATAAAACTGATCTGCCGTCTCCTGTTTTGCCGCCCAGTTATTTTTCACTGCATAGTTATTCTGCAGAAAAGCATCGGCAGTCCTGAAGTCAGGCATTTTATTTAAAAGGTCGATCGCCTCGGCATAGGCCAGATTATATCCATTAAATAAGTCTTTGATATATCTCATCTTATCATTTAGATTGATAGCGTGTTTAAGATCAGTTATCGGCGCTCTGCCAGCTCCGTTTTGTGCAGTACGAGTGTTATTGCCTGCAAGAATATCATTCAGTGTAGGCTTTCCCGCAGGCTTATCCTCGCTCTGTCGTTCAACAACGGGAGGAACAACTGGTGATGAAGGGGTGAATAGCTGCTGCTGTACCACAGGCTCCGGTTCAGGAATCTCTACAGACTCAGGCATTGAAACTGCCGGAGCTGTAAATGTTGATGCTGAACCAGGTTCAGGCGTAATTATAGTTTCCTGTACTGGCTCAGGCAGTATCTCCTCCTCTGCTGTTATTTGAGGTTCAGGTTCTTCTACCAGTTCCGGCTCTATTTCTTCAACGCTGTCTGCAACGAGAAAGGGCTCGGGTCCGATTTCATCTTCTTCCGGAGCAGGACTTTGCAATTCAAATTCTTCTTTCTCTTTCAGCTTCTGCTTGCGTGCAATAATTTCTTCCTCTTCTTTACTTAGCGGACGGTCGAATATTTCATCGACAGATTTCTCTTCAAATTCAAATTTATCGGTATCACTACCTTCACTCAGGATAAATTCGAAAGTGGAAGGTTCCTGATCAATCCGGAAAATATCCTGATCGTGAACAGGTTTAACAGGCAATGTTTCTTCCTGTACAGCTGTTGAAATAATATCCAGAGGCGGAACAACAGTTTCTTCATTGATTTCCGTATGCTCAGGTAAAATCTTTCTTGCAGTTTTGGTATTGATCTTTTTGATGATCTGAACATGATCGGACAAAAAATCAGCATTGGCCAGGAAAAGTTCCAGTTCCAGCTCATTAAGCTCTTGAGGATTTTGAGCTAAGTATTGATACTGTTCACCTAATTCATTGAGTATCTGTCCTATTTTTTTGAATATGTCCTCCTGGTTCATCATAACTTAATAACGTAATAATTGCCGTTTTGTGTTGTTTATTTGCTACTCAAAAGTAGTATAAAAATCTCATACATAATTTCGATATTTGCCGGACAGCCCCCCTCAACAAACCAAAGCATGTTATTTAGCGAACAAAACTACAGAAGAGGAGAATATGGCGGCAGCATAGAAGTGATTTGCGGCTCCATGTTTTCAGGAAAAACAGAAGAACTCATCAGAAGATTAAAGCGTGCAGAAATTGCTAAGCTAAAAGTGGAAATCTTTAAACCGGCAACGGATATCCGCTATGATGAAACAGCTGTAGTATCTCATAATTACAATTCCATTCCCTCTACCCCTGTGAACAGTTCTGCTGAAATTTTACTGCTGAGTGCAGATACGCAGGTAATCGGAATTGATGAGGCACAATTTTTTGATGGAGGTTTACCGGAAGTATGTAATGAAATTGCAAACAGAGGAATAAGGGTAATTGTAGCCGGACTGGATATGGATTTTACTGGTCAGCCTTTTGGTCCCGTACCTGCATTAATGGCCATAGCAGAACTGGTAACTAAAGTGAATGCCGTTTGCGTAAGATGTGGTTGCCCGGCTATGTATTCCTACCGTAAGGTGGCGAGCGATGCTAAGATTCTGCTTGGCGAAAAAGAAAGCTATGAACCCCGCTGCAGATTTTGTTTTCACGTGAAAGATTAATTTGTGTGGTGGGGAATGATAAAATAAATCGCACCGTCCTTAAAGTCATATTTTTTAGTAACAGTAGCATGTGCGCTGATCTGGGATAAAGTAATCAGTTCCCTGTCATCTACATGATGAAACCAGATAAGATACTGCCCGTTATCATTAAAAAAGTCCTGAATATCCGCCTTATCGATCTGATGAGGAATAGAAGACGCCTGTAAGCCTCCGTTAAAATAGGCAGCTTCATGTGCATTGGAATAAATACTGTAATGCTTATTCAATGCGCCGGGATGAGATTTTAAGAATTTTGCTAAGTGCGACTGCTGCCAGCTCAAATCGGTATAACCTGGAATACCATAGGTGCTATCTTCCTTATATTCTTTATAGAGCTGTTCCAGCTGAACCAGTTCAAAGCAAACGACGATCAGGCTTAAAAAAACAACTGCTGTAGTTTTGGTCTTTCCTTTCAAACGAGCCATATATCCGGGTAGCCAATAAGTCAGGATTACCATTAAAGGAATGATGAGTGGCGAAAGTAACCTGTTATTGATCTGCTCGAAATGCGAAAGCGTAGAAATCCCAATGATAAAAACGGTGTATACCACAAAAAATGCCCTGAAAGTATTTGGTACTGTAGCATATTTCTTATTTATCACTGCACTTCGTAAAAACAGAATTACCATAGTGAAGCATATGGTAACCACTATTACTGTACAAAAGGTTAAATGTTGAGCTGGAATGGAGAGCCACGAACTGACCACATTTGTATAGAAATTGATATTCGCAAAAAGTGAAGTAATGCCGGATTCTCGCGGTCCCGTCATTAAGCCCGTAATCAGACTATTTCGTAATAAATTCGCCGCCAGAAACGCACTCGACACAAAAGTGAATAAAATAAAATGCAATACTTTCTTCCTGAATTTCAGTGAGGGATCAAAAAAAAGTAACATCATTCCAGTGGCAATGACTGTGATTCCGGCATAACGGGTAACAGCAGCCAGTCCTGCAATAGCGGCGCAGCACAGCAGCCATGGGAGAGAACGGTTACCCTGATAGTTGTGAAAGGCAATCATGAAAAACAGGGTGAAAACAATAAACAATGTTTCGGACCATAACATCGTATAGATATCCATCAATGCAGGACTCAACACCAGGCAAAACAATAACATATATTTATATATAGATGTCCTGATATCAGCTAAATCAATAAGATATCCGGTCAGAAAAATACATAATGCGAATATGATCCCGTTCAGATAGGGTGCTAATACAACCGGATCTGCCCTGGTCAGAAAACTGCTTACACTCAGAAAAAAAGGAAATAAAACCGGAAAATCTACTAAAGGCTGTAAATTATAATCTACAAACGAACCGTTTGCCACCATATTTCTGGCTACACTTAAGTATACAATTGAATCTGGCGAGATACCAATTCCACTATTCCTGGTAAAAAGAAGGATGATGAAAAAACCGAAAACAGCAAAAATACAATTGCCAGATTTTTTAAAAGATAACAGATGTGATATACTGGTTTTCATTAGTGCTTTAAATCTGCTAAAGATACTTATATCTGTTAACGTACAGTTTTAAAAATGAATACCTCATTTTTAAAACTGTAATTCACCTGACACAAAAGTGTTATAAAACCCGATATTTGCAACTATACACCTGATGTAAAAATCTTATGAAACTAATACTCGCCTGCTTAACTGTACTCTTTATCTCTTTTTCCGCCTCCGCTCAGCATCCAGGTGATGCAATGCCAAATGCCATATTTTATAATGTTGACAATTCTCAGTTTTCAACTTATAGTATTCCATCAGGAAAGCAATCCATGATTATATTTTTTGATGCGACCTGTGGGCACTGTCAGAAAGTAGTAGCTCAGATCAGCAAAAGAACCAAAGAGCTAAGCAAGGTCAATATTTACCTGGTTTCACAGGATGAATACCGTTCCATTGATTATTTCATGACCAACTTTGGAAAGCCGCTCATCGGACAAAAGAATGTTAAAGTTGTGCAGGATCGCGATCATGTATTTATAATGGCATTCCATCCAAAACAATATCCTGCGGTATACCTCTATGGTCCGGATAAGAAGCTTAAATTCACTTCCAGCAGTGATAAGGATGTGAACAAGTTTTTTAAGTTGATCAATCCCTGATCTGGTAAGTCTTTTTAATTAATCATTACACGTAAAGCGTTGTACCACTCCAGATAGAACCTGCGGTAAGCTTTTACCCTATATTTGAATTCAATTTCATCTTCCAGTCTTTCATCCAGATCCAGCAATTGCAGACCATATTTCACATAAATCTGTTCCTGGGGTAGTCTTCTGTTGCTGGTATGATTATCTTTTATCAGCAACAACAAGATAAATGCCGTACCCGGATTAACCTTAATAATCGTATATAAGTTCAGTGCCCGGTCTTCTGCCAATGAAATGATGTCGATAAAATATTGCAATACCTGCTTGATACTGACACCATTCACTCTGCATAACATATGGAAATTAAAAGGGATATTCAGGTAGCAATTTCCATTTATCTCTACCTGATCATGATAAGGGGCTTCAGCAAAAAAGGCTTCTTCCCATTCCCTCATTACCGCTTCACTTTTATTACACTTTATTTGTCGGGAAAGATGGTCAGCCCTGCTCAGTTCTTTTAACATGTTTATGTATTTAAAAGAGCTTTCGCTCATGAGCTGAGCAGACACCGAGGGGGCTTTTCCATTCACTTCCTCTTTACAATCCAAAATAACTTGTGTTGCCCATTGAGCAGCAGCATCTATCTCACCGCCAGTAAAAACATAAAAAGATGCCGCATTAATAAAGCTTTGCAGCACCTCTTCATACCGTAAGTTATTAATGGTGCAGGCTATCCTGAACTCTTCAGCATAGTTAAGCGTTAATTCTTTATTTAACTCCATTCTTTTCTTATTGAGGGTAAAAAATGCTGCTAATCTTTTTCATATAAGATTACGCGTTTATGATGTACAGAGATGAAAAATCAGAAATAAAATCATAAAAACAATATAAATAATTGATTTTCATTCGATTACAATTAATCCCCCATTGCTCATTCGAAATTAACAATTAAATATCATTTACACATATATGTGTATTATATTTCATTTAAAATAAGTGGGAATATTAATCGGATCATCTAATACCATCCTTAACAACTGATATTTAAAGCCTTAGGTACAGAAAAATAATTGAGCTCTAAAAATATATCTGAAGCCCAGTCTAATAATGAATATATTAGCTTAATTATGCTAATTAAAAGTTTAATTACATATATATATGTAAAATATATCTCAGAATATAAATTACTTAGCTTCAAATGGAAGAGAAAGCAAAACTTGATCTTATTGAGCAGCACGTAATAGACTTTGTCAGAAAATTAAGAACTGATAAACAATTGCGGCAGGAAGATATTGCTTATATTATTGGTGTAAAGGCATCCTTCATTGGGAATGTGGAAAACCTGGGTAATCCTGCGAAATATAACTTAAAGCACATTAATATATTTGCTGACCATTTTGGCATATCACCAAAAGATTTTTTGCCTGCAAACTCATTGACACCGATCAAGAAAAAAAAGGCTTAGGTTTTTGTATTTGTATTCCAGAGGAGACCTTTCAATCTCCTCTTCTATTCATTCTATATTTTTTTGTAAAGTATTGTACCATTCTGCATAAAAAGCTCTATAAACTCTTATTCTTGTAACCAGTTCCCTTTCCCGCATCAGCCGTTTATCCAATTCTTCCAGCCGACTGGAAAAATGTCTGGAAATATCAGTGTTATGATTATAAACATCATCATAAGCTTTTCCGATCAACATCATCTGCATTAAGACCATACAGCTTTCACTTTTAACAAACCCCTGCAGATTAATGGCCCTGTCTATAGGCAATGAGATCTTATCAATGAAATACTGTAAAACCCGTATACTGTCCAGTCCATTTACTTTACAAAGCAGATTGAAATCGAATGATAACATCAATGCCTCTTCATTGTCAGTCTCAATTGATGTTTCGTAATTTACCATCGGCAACATCTCCATCGCCCATTCTTCCATCAGGTAAATGCTTTCCTGCATCTTTTCAACCAGATTCAAATGTGGATTTGCACTCAGCTTGATCAGCAGTCCGATATTCTTTAAAAAAATCTTTTGAATCTTTTTTTCCTTTACCGGCACTATATCTCTACCTGTCTCATCCATGCATTCCAGCATAATATTGGTAGCTAACAAAGATGAAGCATCCATTTCTCCGCCATTGAAAGCATAAAAAGAGACCTTGTTAATAAAGTACTGAAGTACTTCTTGCTGATTCAGATTGTTAATTCTGCAGGCGACCCTGAAATCTTCAGGATAACTTAGCCTTAATTGTTTTTTTGAGTCCATATGTAAATTGTTTTAATAAATTTCCTACAGGCTCCTCAAATCAATTTAATAAAACGCATATCATGTTATAAATATAAAATATAAATATATTTATCGTAAGAATAATACCAGAAATCGCGGAATTAAAAGCCAGACAATATTGATAAATCGGGTTCACTATAGTAATGGCTAACAGAAAAAACAGGGATCAATCTAAATTATTTAACGCATTATACCACTCCTGATAGAAAGAACGATAGGAATCTATCCTATTTTTCAAATTTTGCTCTTCTCTTTGCTTCTTATCCAGTTTTAAGAGTTTTAGTCCATATTTTTTATAAATTTCCTGATGAGGCATGATTCTATGTTTCACCTCATTGTTACCAATCAGGATGAGTAATAAAACGGCCATTCCCGGATTAATTTCAACCATATCATTCAGATTTACAGCCCGCTCGTTGGCAAGCGATATACTATCAATAAAACACTGAAGCAATTGCTCCAGGATTACACCATTCATTTTACAAAGCAGGTTGAATTCGAAACTTAAGTAAAGGATTTGCCCTTCACCTGTATAAAGTTCTGTGATATAGCTGGTCAGGGGCAACATTTCTTGAGACCATTGCTCAATCAGGTCATCACTATGGAGCATCTTCTCTTCGGCAGTAAACTCATCTCCCAGACTCAATGCAGTTAACTTCTTGATATACTTCAGTGAAATACGCCGGATGTCATTGTCATTTTCTCTCGCAACTTCCCCCTCAAACAGGTCTTTACAATCAATACATACTTTAGTTGCCCATTGGTGTACCGGTCCCATTTCACCGCCAATAAAGGTGTAAAATGAAACATGATCGATAAAATATTGAATCAATTCTTCATGTTTCAGATTATTGATCTTACAGGCTATCCTGAAATCCTCCGTATAATTCAGTTTCATTTCTTCTCTTAAGTCTATCATTTTTTTGTAAAACCTGCCCGCAAATGCATTAAACCCATTTTCATTAAAATTTTAACCTGTAACTAATCATTAAAAAAACGGGATTTAACAGGTGTTGTTTTAGCCAATGAAAAATAACAGTTTTGCAGATAACCACAAAGCTATTAGGCATTTATTTTCATTGTTTAAATATGTTTGTCATTGGTCATAACGCTTGCATCAGCTTTTATGGATCTGTTTTGCAAGCTGATGCAGTTTTCGATAATATAATGGTTGTTACTGGTCGTCCGGCTATCCTGATCTTTTCTTGTTTGTGAAAAGAAGGTCTTATATTTAAATTATAAAAGAGACTATGAAAACTTTAAACCTGATATTTCTCGCCTGCCTGCTATTGTTTTGTAAAACTAAAGTAGTGGCACAAACGACACCAGACAATGAAAGCGCAGTACTGAATCACATTGCTGTTTATGTGACAGATCTTGACAAAAGCGAACATTTTTACCATTCATTGCTGAACCTTATTAAAATTGAAGAACCATTTAAAGATGGAAAGCACGTTTGGTTTACTTTAGGTAAGGCAGGCCAGATGCACCTTATTAAGGGTGAAAGCCGTAAGGTAGAACATGACAAGAATGAGCATTTGTGTTTTAGTGTCGCTTCAATTCCCCATTTCATAGTAAAACTGGATCAGCAAAAAATAAACTATTCAGACTGGCCAGGAAAGCCTCAATCTGTTACAGTAAGAGTGGACGGGGTGAAACAGCTCTATTTTCAGGATCCTGATGGACATTGGATTGAGGTAAACGATGCGAAGTAGATTAGATTTTTTCGAAATGCCTTTTAAACAAAAAAGCTTCAGATTTCTCTGAAGCTTTTTGCAGTGGTGTGGGCCGGGATCGAACCGGCGACACAAGGATTTTCAATCCTTTGCTCTACCGACTGAGCTACCGCACCATCTTATTTATACATGTTTGATCATGTTCCCCTCGGTTGGGATTGCAAAGGTAACTTCTTTTTATTCATCTCCAAATATTATTTGAAAATAATTTAAAATAAGGCGTAAGCTACTATATGCTGATTCAGTATCCTCTTCAGATTGAAAATGACAAATCACTAAAGACCATCGATTTACAACTATAATCATTTTTTTTACACCAACTTTTTTCAGCTTTGATTGTTATAATAAAAATTTTACATGAATTCTAAAATTAACTATCTCCTTGCTGCACTGCTTTTAACAACTATCGTAGCCTGTACGCAAAGTCCTTCCGACAAAACAAAGGCTAACCTAAAAAATATTTCAGAGGTCGCTGCTGATGGTAAAGAAACTAAAACCAGATTTACAGAAGGGGTTATTTCGATCAGCATCACTACTCCGGGCAGCACTCTGGGTGAACTCTTTCAACAGATTGATCCGGCAAAAGGTAATATATCAGAACAGATGAAGCAGATGAGTGAAAAACTGTCTGCAAAAGACAAGGCGGTGATAGAGGCGCAAACTAAAAAAAACGGGGTATTAAACATGGCTTTTCTGATGTTGCCTATAAAATCAGTACTATACGTTAAGGGGAATGAAGCTACTGCAAAATTTGATGCACTCACATATCATGGTGAAAATCATGTGGATAATGATAAGAAGACAGGTATGATCTATGCAAAGTCGCAAAACAGTGCAAATGACATTACGGTACGGTTTAGTGGCGACAGCTTTACAAAACTGAATTCCAATGAGCTGGACATTAAAAATTATAGTGTAGTGAGGACGGCTGAAACAGATAAGGTATCTGGTTATCTGTGTACAAAATCAGTCTACACCCTAAAGAAACCAGTTACAGTGCCAAAATCTGAGGTCGCTTTATCTGGCACAAGCGGAACTGTTTACAAAATCGATGTATGGACTTCTGCCGAAATGCCGCAGTCATTGAATTTTCTGCACCCCTTATATGTGGAAGAAAAAGCAGGGATCATGAAATTACTGATCCAGTATGAAAAGGATTCTGATTTCAAAGTACTGTATGCGTTCAGTAATGTAGATAGCAGGCCGGTAACTGAAACGGAAATGGCCATTAAACAGAATAAAACTATTTATGATTTTGGAAAGAATCCGATGCAGGTGGGTATGAAAATGCTGGGTATTATTTTTGGAATGTAAGCAGGCACATGTCAATATCGAATTTATAATCAAATTAATCCAAAACAAAAAGCGGTTACAAGTTTGCTTGTAACCGCTTTTTGTTAAAGTGGTGTGGGCCGGGATCGAACCGGCGACACAAGGATTTTCAATCCTTTGCTCTACCGACTGAGCTACCGCACCATCTTATTTATACATGTTTGATCATGTTCCCCTCGGTTGGGGTTGCAAAGATAGTTTCTTTTTCGAATTACAAAACTGTTTTTGGAAAAAAGTTTAGCGCGACAAAATCTATTTATAAAAGCTCTAAATATTAAAATTTATGCATGCATAGCAATTTCTTTGTTCTAATTATTTAACTTAGCATGAAGTAAAAGATTAACCAGATAATGATTTCACAAATTCTATTCATAGCAATCACTATAGCTGCAATTGCGCTGTTTAGCTTCAACCTGAAGAAGGTTATCCGCAATATTAAATTAGGCCGGCCCGCAGACAGATCAGATCAGCCAGCAAAACGATTAATGACCATGGTTAAAGTTGCTCTTGGACAGACCAAAATGGTTGTACGTCCCATACCTGCGGCATTACACTTTGTTGTTTATATAGGTTTTGTGATCATCAATATTGAGGTATTAGAGATCATGATTGATGGGATATTTGGTACACACCGTATATTCGGAGGATTGGGAAGTGTATATAATTTCCTGATTGGTTCCTTTGAATTCCTGGCCATGGGTGTATGGCTGGCCTGTGCAGTCTTCCTGATCAGGAGAAATATATTGAAGATAAAGCGGTTTACCGCAAGAGAACTGACCATCTGGCCGAAATCTGACGCCAATTATATCCTCATCACAGAAATACTACTGATGTCGGCTTTTTTATTCATGAATGCTGCCGATGCTAAACTACAGTTACTGGGGGCACATCACTATGTGAATGCCGGTTCCTTCCCTGTAAGTCAATACCTGCATCATTTATTACCTGATACAGAAAGCGGGCTTATTTTAGTGGAGAGAGGCTGCTGGTGGTTTCACATCATTGGTATTTTTGCCTTCCTGAATTATTTGCCCTACTCTAAGCACTTTCATATTCTTTTCGCATTTCCCAACACTTATTTTTCCAATCTGGAGCCAAAAGGCGAATTCACCAACATGCAGAGTGTGACCAATGAAGTGAAAGCGATGCTTGATCCTTCATTTACACCTCCGGAGGCTGAAGTGGGACGTTTTGGCGCTAAGGATGTGAATGATCTGAGTTGGGTAAACCTGATGAATGCTTATACCTGCACGGAATGCGGGCGATGCACTGCAGTATGCCCGGCTAACCTGACAGGCAAACTGCTTTCTCCACGTAAGATCATGATGGATACACGTGACAGAATGGAGGAAGTAGGTAAAAATATCGATAAACATGGAACTGATTTCAGTGATGGCAAATCATTGATTGATGATTATATCCTGAGAGAGGAAATATGGGCATGTACAAGTTGTAATGCATGTACTGAAGCCTGCCCTATCAATATAGACCCACTGGCTATTATTACAGAAGTAAGACGCTATGCTGTAATGGAAGAATCCCAGGCGCCATCAAGTATCAGTGCAATGCTGGGAAATATTGAAAATAACGGTGCCCCATGGAAATATTCTCCGTCTGACCGTTTTAACTGGGCTAAAGAAGATTAATTTAAATTTATTACTCCAAAGCATAATGAGCGGGAAATTAAATATAGAAGTGCCTACAATGGCAGAAATGATTGCAAGAGGTGAAGAACCTGAAATCTTATTCTGGGTAGGCTGTGCGGGGAGCTATGATGAACGCGCGCAAAAAACAACACGTGATATCTGTAAAATCCTTCACCATGTAGGTATAAAATATGCAGTACTGGGCACGGAAGAAAGCTGTACTGGCGATCCTGCCAAACGTGCGGGAAATGAATTTCTGTTCCAGATGCAGGCAATGACGAATATAGAGGTGCTGAATGGTTACAATGTCAAAAAAATTGTAACCGGCTGTCCGCATTGTTTCAATACCATCAAAAACGAATATCCCGGCCTGGGTGGAACCTATGAGGTTATTCACCATACACAACTGATACAGGACCTGATTAATGAAGGTAAGCTGAAAGCTGAAGGCGGGGAAAGTTTCAAAGGCAAAAAGATCACCTATCATGATCCTTGTTATTTAGGACGTGCGAATGGTATATACGAAGCACCCAGAAAAGCGTTAGAAGTCTTGGATGCACAACTGGTAGAGATGAAACGTTGCAAGTCCAACGGCCTGTGTTGTGGTGCGGGTGGTGCGCAGATGTTTAAAGAACCGGAAAAAGGAAATAAGGACATCAACATTGAAAGAATTGAAGAAGCATTGGAAACTCATCCTAATATTATTGCAGCAGGTTGCCCTTTCTGCATGACGATGTTAAGCGATGGCGTTAAAATGAAAGATCAGAATCAAAATGTCCAGGTATTGGATATTGCAGAAATTACAGCAAGAGCAAATGGATTGTAATCCTCTTTTTATTACTTCGTTAAATTCAGGTAGTAACGGAAATTGTTACTATGTGGGAAATGCGCGGGAAGCGGTGCTGATAGATGCCGGTATTTCTTGTAAAGAGACTGAAATACGGATGCTCAGACTAGGCCTTTCTATGTCTAAGGTGAAAGCTATATTTATTTCGCATGAACATGGAGACCATATCCGCGGCCTAACGGTATTGTCCAAAAAATACCAGATTCCGGTATATATTACTCCCGGCACACTGAATAACAGCAAACTGAATTTACCAGCACAGCTGGTTCGTAGTTTTTATAGTCAGGAAACCGTGCAGATCGGATCATTACATATTACCTGTTTTCCAAAAATACATGATGCAGCGGAGCCGCACAGCTTTATGGTGTCATGTGGTCCGGTAAAAGTTGGTGTATTTACTGATTTGGGAGCCGTATGTGAACAACTGACACATCATTTCCAGCAATGTGACGCAGCCTTCCTGGAGGCAAACTACGATGAAAATCTACTACACAATGGCAGTTATCCGTATTATCTTAAGAGAAGGATAAGTGGTGGTATGGGGCACTTAAGTAACAGGCAGGCTTTGGAATTATTTACCAATTTCCGTCATATTAACCTTAGTCACCTCCTCCTTTCCCATCTGTCAAAAGACAATAATAAACCTGATCTGGTGCTGAGTTTATTCAATGAACATGCTCAAGGAACTGAAATCATTGTGGCCTCAAGGGATATGGAAACTCCGGTATTTACTATCGGCGTAAAGCCAGGCTCATCCGCTGAAAGCGCTGTGCAAACTCATTCAGGTCTTCAGGTTCAATGCTTTTAAGGGGAATTGACATATAAGTAGCCATACTGTCAATATCTCCGCCCCTGCTGTCGTTGTAAGTCTGCACGATGACATCATCACCTTTTGTACGCAGGTATAAAATCCCATTTTGCGAATTGCCGAGGTAATCCATATGCTTGAATTTGATCAGATTAAAGGAGAAGTATTCTACCTTCCCATTTTGCAGAAAGCGTTTATAGCGGCAGAAACCTGTCTTCGTTACATTCAGTTCATACTTTTTGACCTGTGGTGTTCCCGATATAGCATTACAATGCGCGGAGAGTTGCTGCTGCACGTAACCTGCATCCTCTTCTAAAGGATCAGGGAATGAAAAAGAAAGAAAACCTATACATAACATGCCGTATGCACCTATTTTCAAGCAAAATGTAAACTTTTTCATTGGATCGGATATTTAAAGAGGTCAATTTAAATAAAATGTTAAATTTGTGTATGAGTTTTTCTCCACAATCTAAAGTTTGGATCTACCAAAGTGACCGCGAGTTCAGTACTGACGAGCAGCAGGCTATTCAGCTACAACTGAATGACTTTACTTCTCAATGGAAGGCACATGGCCACCAGCTGCAGGCAAAAGCAGAAATTTTATATAATTATTTCATCGTCTTTATTGTTGATGAAGCCTCTGCAGGCACTACAGGCTGCTCTATTGATGCGTCAGTACGGGTTATTAAAGGCATTGAGCAGGAATACAGTGTAGATCTGTTTAATCGTTTTAACATGGCCTATAAAGTTGATGACAAAGTAGTGGTATTGAATAAGGAAGATTTTGAAACGCTGATCAGTATTAAAAAGATTACCCGTGATTCTATTGTATTCAATAATTTGGTACAGACACTGGAGGATTTTGAGAACAAATGGGAAGTTCCTCTTAGGGACAGCTGGCACAACAAAGTTTTTGCAGATCTGCTTTAGTCGATCTGGCTAAAATTTTAAAGGCCCCAATCTGCGGATATTGTTCATAATCAGGTATTGCCGGTGTTTGATAAACCGCGTTGGATGCAATGGCGTCCAGCGAATGGGATTAGGAAAACATGCTACGATCAGGGATGCCTGGGAACGGTTCAGGTTTTTACAGGATTTTTGATAATAACTTTGTGATGCCGCTTCTGCTCCATAAATTCCATCCCCCATTTCAATCACATTGAGGTACACTTCCAGAATTCGTTCTTTACCCCACAACAGTTCAATCAGTAAAGTGAAATAAGCTTCAAAGCCTTTACGCAGCCATGACCGACCGGGCCATAAGAATACGTTTTTTGCTGTCTGCTGAGAGATTGTACTTCCACCTCTGACGGTACTCCCCTGTTTATTGGCACTATAGGCTCTGCCGATGGCCTTGATATCAAAACCGGCATGGTGTACAAACAGCTGATCTTCACCAGCTATTGCAGCTCTTTTTATATTGTCAGACATATCTTCCAGGTCCACCCAATCCTTCTCTGTCTTAAAGGTCTTACCATCCGATTTACGCTCTATATTACGCATGATCATCAGCATGGTGATCGGCGGATTGATAAAACGATAGGCCAATACCCAAAGTACGCTCACTGAAACAAACCACACAGCAATTCTGGTTATCCACGCTATAACCTTACTTTTATTTTTAGACATTGGCCAAAGTTAATAAAAAGGATAAATAATGCTTTGTCACAGGAGTGCATATATTTTAGCTGGTATAAACTTTAAATCCCCGAAGTTGTTCTTTTACAAAATACAAAGGACATGGAAACAAGTAAAGTAAAAAAAATACACGATTACGGTCAGAGTATATGGCTGGATTTTATTGACCGCGATATTATTAAATCGGGTAAATTGAAACAGCTGATTGATGAAGATGGTGTAAGAGGTGTTACCTCAAATCCCGCTATTTTTGAAAAAGCAATTAGCAGCAGTGCGGATTATGATGCCGATATTGCAGCATTCTCCAAAGAAAATATAAGTAATGAAGACATCTTTTACCGTCTGGCTGCGAAAGATATACAGCAGGCAGCAGAAATTCTTTTACCTGTATACAATGAGGAAGTAAAAGGTGCTGACGGTTATGTAAGCCTGGAAGTGTCGCCATTACTGGCTCTTGACACCGAGGGCACGATTAAACAGGCACTGGAGCTTTGGGAAGCTGTAGACAGAAAAAATGTGATGATTAAGATTCCCGGTACTAAACCTGGTTTGGCTGCTATTCAAAAAGCCATCAGTGAAGGCCTGAATATTAACGTAACCTTATTATTTGGATTGGAGCGTTATCGTGAAGTCACTGAAGCTTATATTACTGGTCTGGAAGAACGTCTGGCTAATGGAAAAAGCATCAATGAGATCTCTTCTGTAGCAAGTTTCTTTTTAAGCCGGATAGATGTACTGGTAGATCCGATACTTCAGGAAAAAGAATTGACCGACCTGAAGGGTGAAGTAGCGATCGCTTCCGCTAAAAAAGCTTATGAAATATACAAAGAGGTTTTTAGCGGTCCGCGCTGGGAGAAGCTTGCTGCTGAAGGTGCAAGACCACAACGTTTGTTATGGGCAAGTACAGGTAGTAAAAACCCTGAATTTAAAGACACCAAATACGTAGAAGCACTAATTGGTCCGGATACAGTGGATACCGTGCCTATGGAAACACTGGATGCTTTTCGTGATCATGGTGATCCTGCGAGTCGGCTGGAAATTGATCTTGAAGGTGCCTCTGCTGTATTGGCACAACTTCAACATGCAGACATTGACCTTAATCAACTGACACAGCAGCTGGAAGATGAAGGTATTGAGAAGTTCAATGCGCCTTATGAGAAATTGTTAAAAGCAATTGACGCACAAAAGCAGACAGCACAATAATTTGTTTAGATTTGCTTCCGTATTATACTCAGATCAGCAAGAATGAAATTTACAGCATCAAGACTCTCAGAAGGTAACAAGGTTTTTCCTGCAGAGATTTATTTAGAAGAAAACAGCATTGAAATAAAAGTTCCGGGATTATTTAGCGGCGACTCTAAATACCTGAACTACGAGGACATTACGGCTATAGAGGTGGACTCTCCGATGATTGGATTCGCTACGCTCAGATTATTCCATAATGGAAACAAGGTTGAAGTTCATGGATTCTCCAAAAGTGATGTAAAAGAGATCCGCAGAATTATTGACGAGAACAGATCTAAAAGAAGAAAAAGTTTTTAACCCCTGTTTTTTAAACATAAAAAAAGCGTTCCGGTAACCGGAACGCTTTTTTTATGTTTTGTAAGATGATTACTCAGCTACAACTTCGAAAGGAACTTTAACTTTCACTTCTTTGTGTAAGTTTAAGTTGGCTACGTATTCACCAACAAATTTAGGTTCAGTTTCGAAAGTGATACGGCGACGGTCAACATCAAAACCTTGTTGTTTCAATGCATCAGCAATCATGATAGTGTTTACAGCACCAAAAATCTTACCTGTTTCACCTGCTTTAGCGCCGATAGACAATTTAACATCAGTTAAACGTGTAGCGATACTTTCCGCATCTTTCTTAATTTTATCTTGTTTAAACGCTGCTTGCTTCAGGTTTTCTGCTAATACTTTTTTAGCAGAAGGAGTAGCTAAAGCACCAAATCCTTGTGGGATAAGGTAGTTACGGCCGTAACCTGGCTTTACGTTTACAATATCATCTTTCTCTCCAAGAGATTTGATGTCCTGTTTTAATATAATTTCCATGTCTCAGCTTCTATTTTAATTGGTCAGCAACGAAAGGTAACAAACCAATG
>Ga0247815_10000429_pt1 | contig 33041 bp, 19 predicted proteins | sample UWRJL194509B1_FD_181014 | JGI IMG/M metagenome (GOLD analysis project Ga0247815, IMG submission 181014) | Plant litter microbial communities from Arlington Agricultural Research Station in Wisconsin, United States - UWRJ-L194-509B-1 | ecosystem: Environmental > Terrestrial > Plant litter >...
TTATAGGAGAAGAACCTGTTGCTAAACCTAATACACAAGATTTTCCTTTTTCTTGTTTAGATCTAATTAATTGCGCAATTTCCTGCGCTACAATTATAGAAGCTTCTGCTGAATTTTTGAAGATTTCGTTGTGGATTTTCTCAAATCTGGTCTCTTCAAATTTTCCCGCACTTTTATAGCTGATATCAGGTTTGGTTGCTAAATCAGTTTCCATTTTTATTAATTTTATTTGGTTATTTTAATTTGTTAATGAATCATTATTAAACACATAGAAACATAGTTTTTGTTTGCCTGTAAAGGCATTTTGCTAGTTATTAATGCACATATTTATAGGAGTAAAGCTTAGTTTCTTCTAATATTTTAAATCAAAGCCACAGATTAAAGGATTAAATAGATTTTTTTTAAAAAATCTGCAAAATCTGCAAAATCTGCGAGAGAAAATTTATGCTCACTTCATGTTTTTATTTTTTTATCAGAAGAAAGCGTAGTATACAATCCGATGATGACAAATACAACTCCAAAAAGCGTATACAAAGTAAGTGGCTCATCGACCACAAAATAGGCAATCAAAAAACCGAATATCGGACACAAAAAAAGCCAGTACGAAGCTTTTATAGGATTGTTTTTTAATAAATACAACCAAAACTGAACAGCACCAATAGAAACCGCAATCGCCAGCCAGGAAGTCGAGAACCAAAAATCGTGGTTGAAAACATTCTGATCAGATTCATACGTTAAAAAAAAAACCGGAAGCAGAAACACTGCGCCAATAATGGTTTGCCACCCATTAATGGTAAGAATGTGCAATCCGTTCCAGTTTTGTCTTGAATAATAAATCGTTCCTAATGAATAAGCAATCATGCTGGTGACCAAAATAAGTATACCGTCGGGGGTTGCAAAACTGTTTTGTAATAAAGGATATGCCGCTAGAAATACTCCAATAAAACAAAGAATCAGACTAAGTATGTTTTTGAATTTGATTTTATGCGATAACCAAACAGCTGAGATCAAAACAATAAAAACAGGATTAGTGGCCACAGCCAGACTCCCCAAACCGGCGGATACTTTTTGCATGGCAATGACATACAATCCCAGATAAAAAGTAATGTTGAACAAACCATAAATACTAATTTGAAACCATTCCTTTTTTTGTGGAAATCGTTTTTTCATTACAATATGTGAAAGAATAAGCATAATGCTTCCGGCTATTAAAAACCTGAAAATAGAAATCACAAAAGGCTGCGCGGAATGCAATCCAATTTTGGTTGCCGTTGATGCAGATGCCCACAAAAAGGCAAACAATATTCCGGCAATAATGATTTTAAATTCTTTGATTTTATCGGTAATCGGGAGCATTTTTTCTTTGATCATTTTACGAAATAGTTATGGATGTTTTAGAAAATTCAACGTTTCTATTTCAGATAAATCATCATTAAATTGTACAAAACTGGCAGGAAAACCCGCTTTTATTTTTCCGAATTGATCTTCTAAACCAATCGCACTGGCAACGCGCGAAGTAGCCATTTTGATGGCTTCATCTGCAGAAACATCCAAATGATTATAGGCATTTTGAACCGCTTCAAGCATTGATATTGTGGCTCCGGCCAAATTTCCGTCATCGTTTCTGTAAAAACCATTGTCAAGATGTGCATCAAAATTATCCCATTTGAAGTTTTCTACTTTTCGGCCTAAAAAGGTAGCGTCACTAATCAAAAAGAATTTGTCCTGTTTGAGTTTGTATGCCACTTTTGCTGCAGCATAATCGCAATGCGCACCATCAAGAATTACAGGAGCGTATACATTTTCATTTTCAAAAGTAGCTCCAACCAAGCCCGGTTCGCGATGTCCAAATTGCGTCATGGCATTAAATAAATGTGTGACAAGTTTTATTCCTTTCGAAAAATAAACCTGAGCTTCCTTGTGCGTAACAGTCGAATGTCCGATTGAGATTTGAATGTCACTTTCGAGCAACATATTCAGTTGTTCGTCTGTAAAACATTCCGGTGCAATGGTGATGACTTTGATCACGCCTTTTCCCAATCTGATAATTTCTTCAAGTTCCGCATTCGTAGGCTTGCGAACCTGATCAATACTATGTGCGCCACGTTTTAACGGATTCAGAAACGGACCTTCCAAATGCATCCCGATTACGCCATTATCGTGCTTTTGCATGTAAGTACGAACGGCTTCAATTCCCTGAAGAATAGTTTCGTGCGAAGAGGAAATCAAACACGGAAGTACCTGAGTCGTTCCGTATTTTAAACTTGCATCATAAATATCCTGAATCGTTTCTTCGGTAGGAGTCTGGCTAAAATAAAGCTTCTCTCCGCCGTTGATCTGAATATCGATAAAGCCAGCTGCAATATGTTTTCCTTGTAAATCAATCGTTTCAATGTCTTTTGCAATTTCTTTTTGAACGGAAAGAATAGTTCCGTTTTCGACAATAATGACTCCGTTGGTAATGATTTCATCCCCAGTGTGCACGGTCGTATTGATAATCGCCTGTTTCATTTTTTAATTTTTATTTATTTAAACCGGATTAAAATCCGGCCCTACAATATAAGTCGAGCCGATGGCTCTTTTTTTTATTTTTTAATTATTTAAACCGGATTAAAATCCGGCCCTACAATATTAGTCGAGCCGATGGCTCTTTTTACGTTTTAATTTTTTAAACCGGATTAAAATCCAGCCCTACAATATAAGTCGAGCCGATGGCTCTTTTTTTTTATTTTTTAATTATTTTATTGCTAATAGTAGAATTGGTGTCATTTATATTTAAAAGATAAATTCCCTGAGTTTGATTTCCTAATGAAAAAGTTGCTTGTGTTTCATTAGTATTTAAAGTTTCAGTTCGGATTATTTTACCGGATAAATCAAATATTTGAATACTTACTTTTCCTTTAGCATTATTAATTTCCACAGTAAAAATATCATCAATTGGATTAGGATTTACATCAATACTAAATTTTTCTTCATCGGTCGCTGTTTTTTCCTGTGTTTTTTTGCTTAACGATGGAGTATCAGCAGGCACAAATGTATCCGCACCATTTGTTAACCAGTTCAAACTAAAACGAACAAAATACATTTGGTAGGTCGAGCTTTCTCCGTTTTCATAATAAATTCCGATCGTTCCATCAGGCAATATGGTTAAACTCGAATATGCCGAAGCTCCCGCAAAAATCGTTTTTGGTGCTCCCCAGCTTGTTCCTTCATCCGTACTCAATTGTACGCTCACATTTTTTCGGCTTCCTGAAAACGGAATCGAATGCAATAACCTGTTTTTATCATAACCATCAAGGGTAGAAGTATAGCGAATAAAATCGCCATCGCAATTAGGGTCTATAATACTTGCCTGATTGTAAGCTGTTCCCCAGGTTGCGCCTTTGTTGGTAGAAACATTAAAACGGCGTGTTCCCGGGTTACGAATACTCATCATGATATTCCCGTTATTTAATTCTACAACTTTGGCTTCATCGCCATCTATTTCTGCTCTTCCGGTCGATGTTGTCCAAGTAATTCCGTGATCGGCACTAGTAATCATATAATTGCAAATACGTTCTGTTCCAGATATATTTTCTCGTACAGCAATTGCCGCTACAATTTTTCCGTCGCGTAATTGGTGCGCTCTTCCTGAAGCTACAAATAATCCTTTCCAACCCGGATTTGGCCCATAAATTTGGCTTGTAATATCTACAGGAGTTCCCCATGTTATACCGTTATCTGTACTGTGAATGACCAAAACTTTGGCTGGAGCTGAATTTGTAGAAGCAAAAAATCCTTTTTCAGCCGAAACGATACATAATAATTCACCTGTAGTTTTATCGAGAACCAAAGCTGCATCGCCCGCTCCTGTGGCAGCACCAAAATTGGCAATCGTCAATGGTGCCGACCATGTTTTTCCGTTATCTGTACTACGGCGAACGACAGGATCTATTTTAGCGGCTAAATCTCCGGCACCGTTCCATCTTTTATCTGTTACCGTTACCAATGAACCATCGGCAGCAGTGATAATAGCCGGAATACGATAGCTTGCAGAACCCGCATCTCCGGGAGTAAAAAGTAAAGTATTGGCCAATAAAACAACACGATTTCCGGTAACCGTATTGGATGTTGTATTGTAAGTGATTCCGTTTGCAACAATAGATTCGCAAGTGGCATCTAACAGATTTCCTTCATTGGCTGTAGCCGAAATATCATAAGTAATCCAAAAATAATTGTCTCCGTTTACTAATGACTTTGAACCGTTTACAACAAGATTTCCGCTTGACGGAGCAACATTTCCAAATAAAGTTGCTGTTGCAGGATTGAAAATTGCAGTACTTCCGCTAGAGTAAATTTTAATATTGGTAACATCAGAAACATTCGTCGTTCCTGCCATCGTAAATTTTAAGGCACTTACCGTAAGCGGATTTATAGTACCACTCACAGAAGCTTTTACGGCAATAATTCTTTGGTTGGTGTCGCCAATGCCGGTTGGTAATTCGGTTTGTACCAATGAAACTGAGTTGATCTGCATTTCGTTGGTTTGCGCGATTACCATAGCTCCGTTGTTCAATGTTCCCGGATGGTTATTTCCTGAAATGTCGGGAACGGTTGTGCCAATTACGTTTTCAAAATCCCACGCAGCAATTAAGTTGGTTTGCGGTCCGGTTACAATTGCCGTTTTATCGGTTACGATTTCTGCAGCTGTCATGGCTTTATTCCAAAAACGAATATCATCTAATTGTGCATTCATATACGATGCAAAATTACTGAGTGTTCCAAATAATACATCTCCCGTATTCGAAACCGTATTGGTTCCGCCAATGTTCGCTGTCGTTTTGGTTTGCTGTAAAACACCATCAACATAAATTTTGCAACTCGTTGACGCAACATCAACCACCATAGCCAAATGATGCCAAATATTGTTGGCGATATTCGAAGTTCCGTATGGAGGTCCCGCAGCGCCTGCACTTGTCGTTAAATTAACCCCAAATTGTCCGCCGCCTGCTGATATATTATTGATAAATTCATAGCCAATTCCTGCACCTCCGGGACGTTTGCTTAAAATACGTTTTCCAAAATCTGAGGTTTTAATTTTACAAGTGATGGTCAGACTTTGACCCGCTGCTAAATTAAAATCAGCATGATTTACGACCGACATATAATCATTTATACCATCTAAAGATAAAATCATCGGGAAAGCATTTGAGGTTGTTGGCGATCCCACCAAAGTTCCGGGATGGTTGTTGCCCGAAACATCAGGAACAGAAGTTCCGCTTATGTTTTCAAAATTCCATGCTGCCAGAAGATTTGTTGTAGGCGCATTGACAACAGCAGTCATATCTGCCTGTAATTCAAGTGCCGTCATAGCTTTATTCCAAACCCGAACATTGTCGATTTGGCCTGCCCATTTGTAACTATTTCCAGCGTCAGAAGTTGCTCCAATAACAAAATTTAAAGCATTCGAAAAATCTGAAGTAACAGAGGTAAAGGTTTTCCCTGTATTGGCCAAAACGCCATCTACATAACCGTACATGGTTCGATTGCTCGACGCATCGATTACCAAAGCAATATGATGCCAGGTTCCGTCAGCAATTGAGTTGGCCGAATATCCTGCGGTACTAATATTGTTGGGTGTTCCGGTTCCGCTCATGTTCATGGCAAATTTTCCGGCATTGGTTCCGTTTCCGGTCCAGAATTCGTAGCCGTTTCCTGAAGCGCCATTTCTTTTGGCAAAAATTCGGGGTGTTCCGGTTGCTGTTGTTGTTTTTATCCAACAGGTAATGGTCTTGTTTTGGCTTGCGCCGAAGTCTAAATCAGGATGATCTGCGACTGTCATAAAAGTTGAAATTCCATCGAGGTTCAAAACCTTACCACTTTGTGCCTGGATATTACTACCGTATAAACACATAAAACACGAACAAAATAAGCGTAATAAATTTTTCATAGTTTTTATTTTGGTTAAAATTGGTTAATAAGCATAAGGTTTAATAACGAACGACTTGATGGAAAACAGGTTTTTGTGATAACATGTAATATTGTACCGTTAGGTACAACTGGTTGGTAGCATGCCGTAGGTATGCAACAAAACGTATTCTTGCGTACCTACGGCACGCGGGTTGTTGTAGGTCATTTTTTGTTTTTTACCAACCTGTTGTACCTAACGGCACATTGATTTACAAACTTTGATTTTCATATTTGACTGTTTTCTCAAGATATTCGTTTAATATTTGTGTGCAATACCATTCCTGTCGCGGTAAATGAAAAGGTCCTTTATAAAGATTTCCTTTTGCCGTTTGTGCTACAGTTCCGTCTCTGTGCAAATACCCAAACCATTCTCCGTTTTCTTTATCATGAAATTTACTGTAGGCATAATCATGAATCATCTTATGCCATGTTGCATATTTTTCATCGCCCGTCATTGTGTAGGCCAATAATGTGGCAATAATCACTTCGTTATGAGGCCACCAAAATTTCATATCCTGCCAATACTCCTGAACGGGTTTGCCGTAAACATCACAGAAATATAAAATTCCGCCATGTTCTTTGTCCCAACCTCGTTCCCACATATAATCGAGCATTTTACAGCCCAATTCGATTAAATGCGGATCATTATTTCTATGTTTTGCTTCGTGCAAAATAAACCACGCACCTTCAATAGCGTGACCCGGATTTAGTGTTCTGCCATCAATATGATCGATGATCGAACCATCGGGAGATACTTGCTCCATCACACATTTGATGTCGTGTTTTACAAAATCATTTTCGATTTCGGCAATCCATTTGGTGATCCATTCGTCGCAACGCGGATCTCCAATTGTTTCTCGTATTTGTTGTGCCGTATTGATCATAATCATTGGCGATCCGATTCCTTTCGATGGACGTTCTCCTGTGTATTTGGGTTCTAATAATCCCGGAGTGCTGGAGTATTTTATGCATTCTCCAAATAAATGGCGTGCCTGTTCTGCAATTTTTTCGTCTCTGCTGGCTTTCGCGTAAGCGCTCATCGCAATCACGGCAAAGGTTTCAGAGAAATAATAACGACGTTTACGAATCGGGTTTCCTTCGCGTGTTACGTGAAAAAACATTCTTCCATCAGTATCAAAACAATGCTGATTGATAAAATCAATTCCGGATTTGGCACCGTCCAGCCATTCTTGTTTGGGTTCGACAGTATTATAAAGTGTCGATAGTAACCAGGCAGTTCGCCCCTGAAACCAAACCGATTTATCATCATCGATTAAATCGCCATTTTGTCCGCGCATTAACAAATAACCGCCGTGAACGGTGTCGATAGATTGCGGAAACCAAAATGGTACCGTATCCTGTAATAATTGGTGCTGATAAAAATCTTTTAATTGTATTAGATCAGTATTAGAATAACTCATTTGATATATGTTTTTTAGACTTGGTTTTTGTATTTACCAAGTGTTGATTTCTTTGTTTACTTTTATTTTTGAATTGGCTACAGCTTTAGCTGTAGTATTAAAATGAGATAGGTATTGGCTTTAGCCAAAATGCTTTGGTCGTTTTGGCTAAAGCCATTCTTATCCAATTTTCAATCTCCAGCTAAAGCTGGAGGCTATTCAAACTTTGATTCTTATATTTTTAATTCGTGCTAATTCGTGAAATTGGTGTTTTATTTTTTTTGCTCGCAGATCACACAGATTTTATTTCTTGCTTCTTTCCTCTCAAATCTTGCCTCTCACATCTTGCTTCTTTCATCTTTCTCTATCTAAATCCAATTGAAAAGTCGAACAAGGCAAATTCGCTTCATTAACCAGATTGGCTGTTGTATAAGGTTTCCAGGCATATAAAACGGTTTTTATCTTTTCGCCTTTCGGAATATTTATTGAAACTTCATTTTTCATAATAGTTGCTTTGCATTCGATCCGGATTCCTTTTTCGGTGACCAATTCAAAACCAATTAAATCCTTCTTATTGGCTGTCGATAACTGTTTGGCATTCGAAAAAGAAATAATAATTTGATCTCCTTTTTGTGTTGCTTTTTGTGCCGATGGTCCGTTTGCGGTGATATTTTTTCCGTAGGTATATTTTAAGGCCAAAAGCGCCAGACGATCTCCAACCTGCTTTTTTTGAATAGGATGTACATTTGTAGCATCACCATAATCCATACTAATCGCCATGCCGCTATGTGCAATATTTTTCTGGATTTTGGTTTGTGCATCTCTAAAGGACGGCCAGGTCGGACGATCTGTTCCTGACAATTGAACATAATAAAAGGGTAGGGAAGTTCCCCAGGCTTTGCGCCAGCTACCAACCAGGACTGGCATTAAATGTTCGTATAATTCGATGTTATGTGCGTTGCTTTCGCCCTGATACCAAATAATTCCTTTTATGGGGGAATCGGTAAAATGGGTTACACCGGCTTCATAATTGTAGCAGGGTCCGTACGGATGTCGTTGTTTTGGATTGGCGGTATTTTTCAAATTTTCATCGGCGCGTGATCTTACCCACGGCATAAAAAAATCAGATTTTCGCCAGTTGGTTAGTTCATCAACTACTTTATCATCATGTTCTAAAGTATATCTATCGATCCAGGATTCTATGAGAGATCCGCCAATGGCCACTTGTATTAAACCAATCGGGACATTTTGTTCACGTGTTATATTTTGTCCGAAGTAATAGGCTATAGCCGAGAAATCTCTGGCACTTATAGAATCACTTATTTTCCATTTTCCGGAAAAGAATTCTAACTGATTTGTTTTTCGTAAAGTAATCGAATCCCAGGCTTTTTCATCGGTTTCGGCAATGGCTTCAAAATTGAATAATCGAAGATTCGTATTGTGAATGGCTTTTTTAACCTCATCCTTTCCATTTTCTGATTTCTGAAGCGGGAATGCCATATTCGATTGTCCGGAACAAAACCAGACATCGCCAATTAGGATATTTCTTAAAACGATATTTTTTTCTTTTGATGAAATTGTAATTTGATGTGTTCCTCCGGATTTCATCGCAGGAAAAATAACTTTCCACTTTCCATATTCGTTTGCAGTCGAAATTTCCTTTTGATTATTAAAAGTAATTGCTATTTTTTCACCTCCATTTGCAGTTCCGTAAATTACAATCGGCTGGTTTCTTTGGATTACCATATTATCACTAAAAACAGGCGATAATCTCAATCCGCCAAAATCTTGTGTAATGTTACTGTAAACAGTTTTTGCCAGAATGGTTGCGCCTTCTTTTATGGGATGTAAAGCATCCGGAAAAAGATCAGGACGATGGTATAATTTTTCGTGAAGATCAATTAAACCAACATTATTGGCCTTTGCAATTCCTTGAATGTGTTCCTGAATCTGCCAAAACCAATCTCTTGTTCCTGATTTAAAACGCGGATGTTCATTGAAGATCGGCGTCATTCGGCAAATGAAAATTTTCACCTTCGGGTTTTGTGTTTTTAAAGTATCAATCAGCCACGCATAATCGGCATCAAAATCTTCTTTATAGTTGGGCCAGTTTCTGGGATCCGTATCATTTAATCCCAAATGAATAATCGCAATATCAGGACGATACGCAATTGCCTGGGCACATTTTTCCGTTTTAAAATAAGGCGTACTTCCTTTCTTTAAAAGCGTTGCGCCGCTATGTCCAAAATTTTTGACTTCATATTGATTTCCCATTAAAACCTGAAGCTGCGAAGGATACGATTCTGTTTCCGGATGGGCTAAAAGATAACCTGCCGTTACGGAATCTCCGATACAAGCAATTTTTATTGGACTCTGTGCTTTCATTTCAAGATTTAAAATCATTGAAAAGAAGAGTATCAACAGGAAAATATTTCGATTTTTTGTTCTCATTTTTCTTAGAACTATTATTAAAAATGTGGCGATTAATAAGCTGGGCAGAACGCATAGCTCCGCCCGGGCTTATTGAAAAACCAAAAACCAACTAACTCTTAAATTGTAAAAAAAGGGGAATGAACTTTATATTCTATGCATCGGCAAAATCATTGACTTTAGGACGCAGAAAACTAATTTGAACTATTAAGGCAAGCAATACAACTCCGGCCATTAAAGCAAAACCGAAACCTAAAGTTCCTGAATCTGCTGATTTGCCAAGTAATGATGTAACCAACGCTCCGCAACCAACGCCGGTCATATTAAGAACACCATAAGCAGTTGCCCGATGTTTGGAAGAAACAAACTGACAAATGATAGGCATATTATTCGCATCGAACATTCCGTAACCTATACCAAAACATAAAACGGCTCCAACTACATGAAATAAGGAATGACCAAAACCAATCAGCATTAAGGCGGGAATGGTTAAACTTAGACCAATGGCGCTGGTATAAACTCTTCCTTTTATGTTTTTCTGAACCCATTTATCAGATAAAATCCCTCCGAAAATAACGCCAATTAAAGATGAAACCGAAATTGTAATAGTGGCTATAGGCCCGGCCTGATCCATTGAAATATTTAAGTTGTCCGAGAACAGGGTAGGAAGCCAGTTTTTTGTTGCCCAGCCCGGTAAACTTATAATAGCGAAATAAAATAAAATCACCCAAAACGAAATATTGGTAAACAATAGCGCCAGGCCTTTGAAAAGGGAATCTTTTTCGTGGGTTTTATTAAACTCAGGATCAAAAATTTTTGCTGTGACTTTTTTCTCGTATAAAAAGAAAACCAACACAATCGAATACACAATTCCGATAATTCCAAAATGATGAAAAGTAGTATGCCACGAAAATCTGGCTGCAATTGTAGCGCCAAAACCTCCTAAAGCAGATCCTACATAAAGTCCGGTCATGTGAATACCAATGGCAAGCGAACGTGTTTTTTGCTGATGATAATCGGCGATTAAAGATAAACCTGCCGGAATATACAAGGCTTCACTCACGCCCATAATGGCACGTAACCAGTAAATTTGGTTGTAATTTGTGGCATATCCCATGGCATATGTAACCGCAGACCAAACAAATAAACTGCCAATAATCAGCCATTTTCGGTTTAATTTATCGGCAATAATACCAGAAATGGGGCTCATTAAAGCATAAATCCAAAGGAAAATAGCCATTAAACGTCCAAAATTTTCACCCGATACCAGTTCAGGAATGTCAGCTTCCATAGAAGGTCTCATGGTCGCCAGCATTTGTCTATCCATATAGTTAAGCAACGCTACAATCCAGAGTAACGCTACAACTAACCAGGGATAATATTTAGAGTTTTTCATATTTTGATTCTTGTCAGACCTAACAGGTTTTAAAAACCTGTTAGGTCTCTTTGGTTAAGTTTAAATTATTTGCTGCTGAGTTTTTAAACACATAGGAACATAGTCTGCATAGCGCTAAGAGGCGTTTCACTCCAAATAAAACTCATAGTGCTATGTGAAAAATATGTATTTTTTTTAGAAACCATCTTTACTTTGATTTTAAATCTATGTTTCTATGTGTTTAAATTTTTTTGCCACTGATTAAAAAGATTGTAATGATTTTAATTTGTGATAATTTGTGTAATTTGTGTTTAATTTTTTTCTCTGTGTCTCATTTTTTGCACGCAGATTCACGCGGATTGAAACAGATTCTATTTTGATTTTTTGTTTTTCTGCGCTTAATTTTTTTTGCTCGCAGATTTGGCAGATTTTTTTCTGTTTTTTGCCACTGATTAAAAGATTATTATGATTTTTAATTCGTGCAATTCGTGTTTAATCTTTTATTTAATAGTTCCCAACATAACATCCGGTGTACGAATTCCGGGTTTTATTTCTCCATTCGATAAAACTACTTTATCATTCCAGATGGTTGCCGTTGTGGTTACCTGAGCCAGAAAAGGCAATTCGCCTATTTTCGACCATTTATTTGTGTGTGTGTTGTACAGTAAAATAGCGTTGTAAAAACCTTTGTGTGTTGTATTTAAAATGTTTTTTTCGGCAATAAGTTTCATTTTTTCTTCTTCAGAACTGGCTTTTGCAATTTGAGACAAAAAGGTTTCTATTTTATGAAAAGTAGTTCCGTTATCTCCGCCAAGAATCAAAATGTATTCATTTCCTACAGCAACTCCGGCACCTGCTGAAAAATTGGTCGTTTCTTTTCCGTCACAAATATTGGCTCTTGTTTCCCAGGTTTCTTTTTTTAGATCGAAAGCCAAAGTGATGTTGTGCAAATCGCTTATCCTGAAGGCGTTTTGGTTCTTCCGCCAATAACGTAAATTGTATCATTTTGAATTACTGAAACTGAATTCGCTAAAGCAAAAGGCAATTTGGTCAGCGATTTCCATTCCGGTTTTTCGGCATTCAAATCAATACTAAAAACTAAATCAGAGGATTGTTTTGCTTCATCTCCGCCAATGGCATACACAATATTTCCTGAATGTGTAAGCGCGATATTGGTAATCGCTAACGGAAAATCCGGTAATGATTTTGTTTCTACTTTATTTTTATCAGCATTCCAATTTAGAATAAAAGCTTTGTTCGAAAGTCCGTTTTCATTTTCTCCGCCTACATAAACGATTCCTTTATTTGTGGTTATATTTCCGGGATAGGCAATGGGTTCGGGTAATGTATTGGTTACTTTTTTGTTCCAATGAAAACCATCTTCCGTTTTTTCTAAAACATGAATTTCATTCGAATAGTGTTTTTTTCCTCCTTCCCAAGGCATTTTATCGGGAAAATTAGCGCCTCCGGCAACGATCAAAACAGCATTGCTTACTCCGTTTATCGGACCGGCAAAACCTAGAGAAACACTTCCGTCAGCATTTTGCAGTTGCGCTGCTTTTTTCCATTCGACATTTGTAATTTTTGTTTTTTGCGAAAAACCAACAGTTGCAGACATAATAAAAATAGTAAGGATTAAGGAAGAAAAAGACTGATTCATATGGGTTTGTTTTAGAGAAAACGAACGGATTTATTTGGATTTGAAAGTATCGAAATCTAAACCTGCAACATCTTTTTTGAATAATTCAAATTGCTCTGCACTCATGTTTTTCACTGGCAATCTAAACTCTCCTAAATCATGACCAACCAATTTCATATACGCTTTACCTACAGAGATTCCGCCATATTTACCTAAGAAACGAATCATATCGATTGACTTTTGCTGAAGTTTACGCGCTTTAACCAAATCATTATTATTGAAAGCATCGATTAAATCATAATACAATGGAGCTGCATAATTGAAAGTACTTCCAACAGCACCTTTTGCACCAAGAACCAAAGCCGATAACATATTTTCGTCACGTCCCCAAAGCATATCAAATTTTCCGTTTTCGTAACTCATGCAACTCTGGAAATCCATAAAATCTTCGTGTGTGTATTTTACTCCGGCAAAGTTTGGAAGTTTGTTGTCTAAAGCTCTAACCAAATCGTACATCGCAACATTTACACCTGTTAACACTGGAATATGATAATAGTAGAAAGGCATATTGGGAACACTTTCTCCAACTTTAATACAAATTTCAGCAAGTGTATCAACATTGTTTGGTTTAAAGTAAAATGCTCCTGTTAAAGAAACAGCATACAAACCAATTTCGTAAGCATGTTTCGCCAAATCGATACAATCAGAAAGACAAGTTCCCCCAAGGAAAACCATTACTTTAAAATCGGCATCATGATTCGAGCAGTCTGCCCAGGCTTGCGCAACGGCTTTTTTCTCTTCCAAAGTAATAGAAACTCCTTCTCCGGTAGATCCGTTGATAAAAGCTCCCGTGATTCCGTTTCTTTTTAGAAATGCATAATAAGGCGGAATCAGGCTTACGTCTAATTTTCCGTTGCTGTCAAAAGGAGTGAAAGGAGCAGAAATAAGACCTTGTAAATGTTCAATTTTCATGAGTATGTTTTTTTGTTGTTTGTGTATTTTGGTATTAGACCGGGAACTTTTTGAATTCCCAGTCTAATTTTTAATTCTAATTATTTGCTAAGCGGATTTTGAACAATTTTTGGATTAAAGTTGATCGTGTTTTGAGAAATTGGAAACAAAACTTCTTTTCCTGCTGTCATTGATGGCACTAAGCTTGTTTTATTGAAACGAACCAAATCCCACCATGATTTTCCTTCAAAAGCCAATTCTTTCAAGCGTTCATTCAAAATCACATTGTCATTATTTGCAGGGGAATCATTTGTAAATGAAGCCGAAGGATCTGCTCTTTGCATTACCAAATTCATCTCTGCAGTTGGATCCTGACCTAAAGCATTTTTGATTTCTGCTTTCATCAATAAAATATCTGCCCAACGGTAAATGATAATATCACTTACAAATCGTCTCAGCGTTCCGTCAACGGTTCCGTTGTATTTTACCAAACCTGTAACTACAGGAACAGCTCCGTTATATAATGTTAAATAAGTAGCGGCTTTTCTGGTATCTGTAGCTGCAAAATTGAATCTTGTAATGTCCGGCTGCACTCTTGAAATTCCGGCATTTCCGGCACCGGTTCCTAATGTTCCAAAAGTTGCTGTTGCAGTTGCAGAAGTTAACGGTGCAAAATCACTTGGCCCCACAAACATAAACTGATTCCAGTTGTCTGCTAAATTCGATGGTAAATCTGCCAGAGAGTAACGCACGGCAAAAACTACCTCAGCATTTGCTTTTTTATCATAAGCAAAAACATCTTTAAAGTTAGGCAATAAAGTTGGAGTTCCCGGGATTGTGTTTATGGCTGTCAATGCCGTATTCAAATCTGCTGTTCCTCCGCCTAATTGTTTTGCTGTCCATAAATTCACATCTGCTTTTAAAGCGTAGATAGAAGCAAGTGACAACTGCGTTTTATTGTTTGTAGCATCCGGAAAGTTGGCAATGGCTGCATCAATATCTTTTTTGATGAAAGCAAATGTTTCTTCGATGCTATTACGCGGAATTATGTATTGCGACTGATTGGCATTTTCAGTAGGATCTGTAACAATTGGTACACCACCCCACGAACGTGCCATGATAAAGTAGCATAATGCACGCATTGAATACGCTTGTGCAATATATCGTTTTTGCTCATTTACCGTTGTTGGACTAAACGCAATTTGCGGTACATACTTTAAAACTAAGTTGGCCGAATGTACTACGGTATATAAACCAGCCCAGTCTACGTCGATGTTTTGTGGAGTAAGCAGGTTATTATAATAATTGGCTAATGTCAGTGGCGATTGAACACCTCCTGTTATTTCGGCACTTCTGGCTCCGCCCAGCAAATAATAATTTTGCTGTGTCTGGATTCTAAAGTTCACGTACATTCCGTTTACGCCAGCTTTGGCATCATCTTCTGTTTTCCAAAAACTATCAGATGTAATGATACTATCAGAAGTTAGTTCTAAATCATCCTGACAAGAGTTGAATAGAGATAGAGTAGTAAAAAATAGTGTATAGAGAAGAAATTTCTTTTTCATGATTTTAGTATTAAAATTTACAAACTGATATTTAAACCAAGGATAATATTTCTTGGAACAGGATACGTTCCGGTTGAACCTGCTGCAGATAATCCTAAACTAGATCCTCCGTCGATACCTTGTACTTCAGGGCTTAATCCGCTGTATTTAGTAAAATAGTATAAGTTGCTTCCTGTAACATACATACGAAGTGAGGCTAACTTAGCTTTTTCAACCCATGATTTTGGAAAATTATAACTAAAGGTAATTTCTCTAATACACAGGTAATCTCCGCTTTCGTAGTAACGGCTGTTTCCCTGAAACATATTAGTATTATAGGCTGCTCCACTAGCTTCTGATCTAAACAAGTTGTTTTGGTTCGTTTGATCTGCCCAACGGTAACGAGGGACATCTGTTATATCACCTTCTTTTTGCCATGATTGTGCACTTTCTGCCAATAATCCGTAGTTACCCTGAAACTGACCTAAGAAACGGGCTCTTGATTCGTTGTAAATTGTAGCTCCTAAAGAGTAATCTGTTCTTACAGTTAATGAAAATCCTTTGTATGAAGCATCAAAATTAAAACCTCCCACAAATGTTGGGAACATATTTCCCATATACTTTCTGTCTCTGCTGTCGATTACACCATTGTTGTCCGTGTCTTCAAATACAGCATCTCCGGCGAATTTTTTACCTTCAGGATTACCACCTCCGGCAGCTGTTTTAGTTACATAAGTATCATGAACTTTTAAGTTGTAAGCATCGGCTTCTGCCTGAGTCGAAAGAATGTATAATTGTTTGTGTGCGTAGAAATTTCCAATTTTTTGTCCTTCCTGTAAACCTCCAACATATTGATAAGTACCACTATTTTGATCGAAAATCTCAGTTCCGCCAATTCTGTTGTTTAAATTTCCGTTTGATGGAAGTTTTTCAATCGTGTTGGTATTATGCGAAACGTTTGCTCCAACATTAATTTTCCAGTCGTTTTGATTGTACAGATTTGCCTGTATTTCTAATTCAAAACCTTTGCTTCTTAATCCTCCAAGATTGGTAAGAACCGTAGAGAAACCACTATTAGAAGGAAGCGTTAAGTTCGTTAATAAATCAGAAGTCAGTTTGTTATAAAAATCCCCAATAATTCTGATTTTGTCTTCGTTGAAACCCAAATCGAAACCACCATTTATAGTTTCAGATTGTTCCCATTTTAATCCCGGATTGGCAATTTGTGAGTTGATAATCGCCGATTGTCCGTTGTAACTGTTGGCGATACCATTTGTTGATCCTGAATATAATCCTCCGGCCTGAAAATCTCCCAAAGTTCCTAAGTTACCATTTACACCATAACTTCCTCTAAGTTTAAGCGAAGAAATAACTTTTGGCATTGTTGCCGTCCAGAATTTTTCTTCCTGCATATTCCATCCCGCAGAAATCCCCGGAAAGAAACCATATCTGTTATCCGGTCCTAAACTTGATGAACCATCATAACGGAAAGAAGCTGTTGCAAAATACCTGTTTTTGTAATCGTAATTTAAACGTCCGAATACACTATTTAAAACCAATTTTGTATTGTTGCTGTAAACTGAAACCGGAATAGGAGATGAGTCTAAAGTTTGTGCTAAATCTGACGGGCTTCCTTTTCCTGAAGCATTAAAAGCTTTTATGGTTCTGTCGTATTTAGAAACTCCTAATTTGGCATCAAAATCACCAATGTTTTCCCAGTCTTTTTTATAAGCAAAAACTCCTTCGTATTGTACTTGCGAAATCTGATTGCTTAGTCTCGTTGCAGTACGCGTATTGTCTACCAAACCACTGCTTCCACTTAAAAATGCCTGTTGAAAAGTGTTGTCATTTTCGTTTTCGCTATAAAGCGACATCGAAGGCGTAAAGGTAAAATCTTTGGCAAGTCTTAATTCGCCATCAACACTCATTTGCAATTTATTGTTTTCGTTGATTCCCTTCATTTTTCCCATTTGGTACAATGGATTCCCGTTAATGTTATTTTGACCCGGTGCCAATGTTCCGTCTTCTAAATACATTTTTGTAGTAGGCGAGTTTCCTAAATATCTGTTGAAAACCACACTATTGGCTACTACCTGATTGTTGCTTGCTTTAGAAAATAACATACGGCCATTAATAGTAAAATTATCGGCTATTTTTAGTGAAGCATTCAATTTACTGGTAAACCTTTGATAACCTGTAAATATAGTAATACCATCGCCTTTTAAGTATCCTAAACTTAAGTCGAAAACTCCTGTATCATTACCTCCGCTAAAACCAAGCGTATGGCTTTGCGTCATAGCAGTCTGAAATAAAACATCGTTCCAGTCTGTACTTTTGTACATAATAGTACTAGTAGGATTTAAAGGATCTTGCAATTCCTGCCAGCCTTTTGCCTGAAGTGTACTAATAGTTTCAGGCGATAAATTAGATTTTAATAAAGTAGCAAAAGGAGTATTATTTTGAAGATTATTTCCTGTACCTGCAGGAGTTGCGCCCGTTAACTGACCCAATCTTGCAATACCGGTTGTAGTAGAAAGTCCGGCCAGTTCTGCCGCATTATAAAGTCCCTGACGCTGAAATTTGATGTAATCTCCGCCATCCATAAAATTATATTTTTTACCAATTGTGCTGCTTTGAGTAGAAACACTATAAGTAACTTTCATTTTACCGGATTTCCCTGTATTGGTAGTAATAATAATTACACCATTTGAAGCACGTGCCCCATATATTGAGGTTGCAGCGGCATCTTTAAGAACCTGCAGCGAAGCAATATCAAGAGAGTTAATATCATCAATTTGCGTACGAATCACACCATCTACTATATATAAAGGTGTCGCTCCGGCAGGATTATCGATAGAAGTTCCTCCACGAACTAAAATGTTCGAAGCTTTTCCGGGCTGACCAGAAGAGGTTTTCACCACTAAACCAGTTACGTTTCCTTGCAAAGATTGTGTTACGTTTGAGTAAGGTACATTCTCTAATACTTTTTTGTCCAGTTTAGAAACAGCAGTACTTAATGTTCTTCGGTTTTGAGAACCATATCCTACCACAATAACCTCATTCATTTGTTGTCCTATCTCTTTAAGAACAATGTTAAGTGGTGCAGTTCCTATAGCAACTTCTTGTTCCTGAAGACCTATATAAGAAACGATTAAAGTAGTCGCATTATCTGGTACATCGATAGTAAATTTTCCGTCAAAATCTGTCTGAGCGCTAAAGTTCGTTCCTTTTGCCACTATGTTTACACCAGGTAAAGCTTCTCCTTTTTCGTTTGTAACGGTACCGGTAACTTTCTTTTGGATTGGGTCATTCTTTTTTACATTGTTATATGTAAGTGCAATACTTTTTTCTGTTTTTGCAGTTGCTAGCTGCATGGTAAAAACTAAAAGCAACGTGGAGGTCAATTTTATAACTTTTCCGTGTTTAGGAGTAAACCTACAATTGATAGGTTTACTTTTAGGCAATAATTTCATACTTTTGTAATGGTTTGGTTAATAATAACTTTGTTAAAGGTCTGTTTATTAATTTTCAAATCATTGTTCCTATCGGGGAACCGGCCAGCAATGTTGCAAGCATTCGCTGGCTTTTTTATGACTAAAAAACAAATTTTGTATGCAATGGTTTTTATTGATATTTTTTAGGATTGATCTTTAATTGTTCTTACTTCATATATAAAACGTGTATTCTTTTTTAAGCTATTTTCTTCAGCATCCTGATCTTGTATTTTATTTTCTTTTTTGAAATGCAGGGAATAATAAAAACTATTCTTTGATGATAATGCAATTTCGTATTTAGGAATATTTTACAAGTCCGGATATCATTATTACGATCTTTTAACAGTCAAAATTTATAATCCTTTTGAATGTTATGAAAATCTTATGAATAAATTAATTTATTATTATGAGGTAAAGATATAAAATATTTTAAAATAACAATATTAGTTATTAAAATATTTTAATAATTAAGAAGTAGTTGGAAAATTTAGTTATTAATTAACGGGAATAACATCTTTTCTTTGATGACACAGCAAGCACCAATAACGCCCGCACGACGGCCTAAAGCAGACTTTTTGAGTTTCATATCACGGTTGACTAAACCCAGTGAATATTTTTTTAATGCAGATTGAATAGGTAATAAGGCATAGTCGCCTAATTGTGCGAAATCTCCGCCAATTACCAGTAGATCAGGGTTGAAGATATTTAATAAAATAGATAAATAACGTCCCATTTTTTCGCTTTGCTGCGTAACCAGATCGACACAAAGAGTGTCTTCGAGATTTACAGCTCCGGCAATAATAGCATTATGCTGCAGGGTAGAAGAACTTTCATCCAGTGTAACTTTTGATTGTTTCCCCTCTTTTACAGCTTCTTTAAATTGATTGATTAGCGACCAGCCAGAAATTTCGGTTTCAAGACAACCTAGTTTTCCGCATTGGCACATGATATCATTATTGAAAATGGTACTATGTCCAAATTCTCCTGAATATCCTGATTTTCCGTAATATAACTTGCCGTCAGTAATCATCCCAATGGCAACTCCCCAGCTGTAATTGACAAAAATGATATTTTGTTCATCATCGACAACGCCTTCGCAATATTCGCCAAAAGCCATGGCACGCGTATCGTTTTCTAAATGAACCGGAAGATCCAGTTGTTCTGAAATGATTTCGTTCAACGGTCGGTTTTCACTAAAGAAATAATTATAACTAAAACCTTCCATCGAATTGATACGTCCCGAAAAGTTGATGCAAACACCCACAATCAGTTTTTTATCGACAGAACTATCTTCGATAAAAGAGTTGATGAGTTCGCAAAATTTTAATAATGATTTTTGAGTATTTTCTAAAATAAAAGATGCGCCCAATTCTACGCTAACCAGTTCATTTTTGATGTTTTGCAACCCAATAGACATACTACTGATGCCCACCTCAACACCTAGAAAATAAGCACAAGTTGGGTTGATACTATATAAGGAAGGTCTTCGCCCTCCGCTATTGGTAATTTTGCCCATATCCACCACATAACCTTCGGTCAGTAATTCGTTGACAGCTTTGGTTACGGTTGGGACACTAGATTGTAATTCGGTACTTAATTCGGCAATCGTCGAATTACCTCCTGAAAGTAAACGTTTCGTTATAGATTGTCGTAACATATGCCATTTCTGGCCAGAAAGACTTTTATCTTTACTATTGTCTAATAAATCTTTTAAACTCATCGCTTTTTTATAATTACTTGTCTCTTACAAACTTACTATATTTTTTAAATAATTATAAGAATTGAGTTTAATTATTAAAATATTTTTTTAATTACGGAATGGTTTTTAAAATTTAACCGTGAATGATTCATTTTTTAATTCAAAAGCATCTTTGCTAAAAGTTTGTTTGAAAAGTTTCTGCAAGGGAATAGTTTTTAAGCTGTTCCCTTTTTATGTAGTTAATAAGCGATATCATACAAATATCTGGCGCATAACATCTAAGAGACGAAATGTTAATACAATGTTTTATAACCGGACATTTTTATTAATGTAAACGTAACCTTGCAGACCTACCCTCAGTTCTAATTTTGGAGACATATTATAAACAACACACTTGTAGTATATGTCATTTTTTAAATTAAGAATACATCGCAAAAAAATAATCAGAATTAGTGTTTTAGCCAGCACCGTTCATTTGCCAAATAATACAAAAATACTGCATCATGTATAAAGGATTTACAGATGAGCAGCTTGTCGAATTACTGAAACAAGGCAAAGACAAAGCGTTTGATGAATTGTATTTTCGGTATCGGGATGTATTGGTTCGCTTTGTTTATTTGCGAATGAAATCGGTTCCCGTTGCTGAAGAAATTGTTCAGGAAGTTTTTACCACTATATGGGAACGTCGAAAGACCTTGGTGATTCAAAAGAAATTCTCGGCTTATATCTACACTTCGGTTCGTTATGTGACTTTAGATTATATAAAATCGCACACCATTACCGACCAATATATAAAAGAGGTTACCGACAGAAATACAAATGACCACAACAGTACCAATGCCACCGAAGATGCTATCTATTATGAGGAACTTCAGGAAGCGGTCGACAAAGCGACTTTATTATTGCCTAAAAAATCCAAGGAAGTTTTTATTCTAAGCCGCATCAAACATTACACCAACAAAGAGATCGCTGAAGAACTGAATGTATCGCACGAAACTGTAAAGTATCATATTGCTTATGCGCTAAAATTTATGCGAAACTATTTGGGTGAATTCAATTGATCATTGTTTGCTAAAAATTAGGAGTGAACGCTTTTTCTTAACAAAAGCGTAACCTTAAGCGCCTACCTAAAAGTAACAATCCCAAGACATACTATTAAAGAGATAAACAAATTATAATGCCTGAAAAATTACATCAAGACGTACAACTTTTTTTAGAAGGAAAGCCTTCTGAAAAAGGAGAAGAATTATGGAATAACTGGTACGATCATCCTCAGGAAATTTTAGATCCTGCCATCATAATACAATCTGATCGTTCGCAACTAAAAAAAGAAATCAGACAAATTAAAAAAACAAACAACGTTATTTTTCTTCATAGCAGAAACTGGACAATGGCAGCTTCTCTAATCTTTTTGATGGGATTGTCGTGCTTCTTTTATCTGTCGTTTGTAAAAACAATTTCTAAAGAATATGCCACCAAATTGGGAGAACACGCAAAAATAACATTAAGCGACGGAACTCAGATTTGGCTGAATGCAGGAAGCCATTTAAAATATCCAATAAAGTTTAAAGGTAGAACACGCGAAGTATATCTTACAGGAGAAGCTTTTTTTGATGTTGCCAAAGACAAAGAACATCCTTTTATCATTCATACGGATAAAATGGATACCAAAGTATTAGGAACCAGTTTTAATGTTCAGGCTTATCCGGATCACGCCACACAGGAAGTTTCGGTTTTAACCGGAAGAGTAAATGTAAAATCGACTGTAACCGAGGAGAATGTGTATGTAACTCCGGGGCAAAAAGTGGTTTTTAAATCAAAAAATAATAAGATTCAAGCCTTTACAGATATTCCGGTGAATTCTATTTCGTTATGGCGAAAAAATATCATTGTTTTTGAAGACGCTCCTTTGCCGGAAGTTATTGCCACAATCAATCGCAATTATAATGTTGCGATCCAGATCGAAAACAAGAACCTCAACAATCTTAAAATCAGTGCTTATTTCAAAGAATTGCCTGTTAATCAGGTTGTGGCTTTGGTATGCAATATCATCAATGCCAATTATAAAATCGAAGCAGGAACTTATATCATACAATAAGAAAACCTTTAAAAGAGAATAAAAAGAATTAAAAATTGAGAATTAAAAATTAAAAATCTGCTCGATCTGCTAAATCTGCGAGCAAAAAAATTAAACACATAGAAACATAGATTTAAAATTAAGAATTAAGATGCTTTTAGAAAATCATGATTTTTTCACAATGCTATGTGAATTTAAACAAGTGAAACGCCTTTTATCGACAAAGAAAAGCTATGTCCCTATGTGTTAAAACAATTACGCAATCATAAGTATTTAAAATTAAGTTAATCAATCATCTACGTAGAAACCAAGCAATAATCCAAACACAAATTAAAATTCCAAAAACATGACTAAAAAACAAATGCGGTACGTCGTAAACTGTCAGAGCATTAAAAAAACGATATTAACAAAAGCACTTCTGTTTGTGGCTTTATTTTTTATCGGATCAACAATCAAGGCAGCGAGCATTAACAGCAGTAAAAGGGTAACCTTAAAAGTTGAGAATGAAACGATAAAGAATGTTTTTCAGAAAATAGAAAAACAAGCTGATGTACATTTTATGTACGAAACCAATCAGGTCAATACCAATCAGAAAATTAGCCTGAAACTGAGTAACGTAACCTTAGAACAGGCATTAGATAAAATATGCAGCAATTTTTTCCTGAAATACGAAATTGTAAGCAACAATATTGTCATCAAAAAAAATCAAAAACTGGCAGATGCAGGACAAGGCAAAATAAGCATTTCAGGAACTGTTTTTGGTGGAGATGATGGAATGCCGTTGCCGGGCGTTGGAATCAAAGACAAAAATTCTGATGCAACAGCCACGACAGATTTCGACGGAACTTTCAAGATGGAAATCAATTCATCAGAAGCCGTACTTATTTTTTCGTACGTAGGGTATGTTACGCAGGAAGTAAAAGTTACGAGTTCAGATAAAAACATAAGCGTTAAACTTTTAGCCGACATGAAACAGCTTCAGGAAGTTGTGGTTATGGGATATGGTTCGGTAAAAAAGAATGAAGTTTTGGGAGCTGTTGGAACGGTCTCTATGAAAGAAACTTCAAGCAGAACTTACAACAGTGCAGCCGAATTACTACAAGGTACAGTTGCAGGTGTTACGGTAATTAATAACGGTGGAGATCCTACGGCTGAACCAACAATCAACATCCGTGGTATTGGTTCCCTGAATGCCGAAACGCCTTTGATCGTGTTGGACGGAATTATCTACAGCGGATCTTTAAACACATTAAACCCAAATGATATTGCATCGATCAGTGTGCTTAAAGATGCGGCTTCGGCAGCAATTTATGGGGCAAGGGCTTCCGGTGGTGTAATTTTAATTACGTCTAAAAAAGGAACTTCTGATCATATTAATGTCAATGTAAATTATCAGGGAGGTTTTCAGAGTGTAGCCAAAAAATTAGATGTGTTGGATGCTGCCGGATATGCCGATGCCATGAACACAGCCAGAGATAATGCCGGTCTGCCTAGAATTCCTGCTTTTGATCCTGCATTTGAGCCAACAGCAAGAACAACGAAAACGAATTGGATGGATGAAATTTTCCGTACAGGTGAGATTCAGGATTTGTCTATTTCGGTAAACGGAAAAACCGAAAAATCGAATTTCTTTTTGTCAGGAAGTTATAGAAAAAACGAAGGAATTTTATTGAATACTTTCGGGACAAGATATACAGCAAGAGCCAATTCTTCTTTTAAACTGGCGCCCAATTTTACATTAGGAGAAAACATGTCGTATTCCTTAACAGATGGTCAGGCGGCAAATACAAATAGTGGTTATACAGGTGCGATTTTAGCAGCGATTTTTTATCCGCCAAATGCAACTATTTACAGAGAAGACGGTTCAGGACAATTTGGTGGAGTTCCTGAAAAATACATTGGTTCTTACGGAGACGTAATTAATCCGGTGGCCTATCTAAAAAGACTGGACAACAGAAATCCTGTTTCGACTATTTTGATCAATCCTTATGCCGAATGGGAAATTATTTCAGGATTAAAAGTAAAATCAAACTGGGGTTATACCAGAATTCAAAACAACTCAACCGATTTTGCAGTTAAAATTACAGAACCGGGTAAAGTGTTTGATTTTAACAGATTAACCTTAACTAACTCAACAACAACAGATTTGTTAAGCGAGCAGACGCTTTCTTACGAAAAATCATTAGGCAAACATAATTTCAAAGCTTTAGCCGGATACACGTACCAACAAACCAAAAGAAATTTTTATACCATACAAGGTACAGGTTTCGATAATGAAGATCCATCGCAACGTTATTTATTGAATGCTAAATTGGTACAGCAAATAACTGCAGGATTATCTGAAGAAATTATTTCTTCTTATGTTGGAAGATTGAATTATGACTTTAATCAAAAATATTTGATCTCGGGAATTGTACGTCGTGACGGAACTTCAAAGCTAACGTCTGAAAACCGTTGGAAAGTTTATCCTTCTGTTTCTGCAGGTTGGTTGATTTCGGAAGAAGGATTCATGAAAGGTATTAATCCCATAATCAGTACATTAAAATTACGTGGTAGCTGGGGACAAATAGGAAACCTTGGAAACCTTGGACCATACCAGTTTAGTGTGCCATTGACTCAAACTCAAGGTTTAATTGGGTCAACTCCGGTAATCAATTACGGATACGCAGAAAGCGAATTATCGAACCCTAATTTAAGATGGGAAAGCTCTGAGCAAACCAACGTAGGATTAGATTTCACGATGTTCAACAGCGCTTTGTCAGGATCTTTGGATGCTTATGTAAAAACAAACAAAGACATGTTGGTTCGTGATCAGCTTCCTGGTGTTTCGGGAACTCCTCTGGGCCGAATTGTAAACTCAGGAAATGTAGAAAACAAAGGAATCGAAGCAAGTTTGACCTACCAAAAAACACGCGGTGATTTTAAATTTGATGTAACAGCAAACGCCGCCTTTTTAAGCAATAAAATTGTTTCGATCAAAGATGATTTGACCTCTCTGGAACCATTGAATTTAAGCCGGGTTCGTAGTTTGCCTTTGGCCAATATTTATCAGGTAGGAAGTCCGGTTGGTGCTTTTTATGGCTATTCTACAGACGGATTATTCCAAAGTAATGCTGAGGCGAAAGCCTATGTAAATACCAAAGGTGAAGTGTATCAGCCAAATGCGGTTGCAGGAGATATTAAATTTAAAGATGTAAACGGAGACGGTGTCATCAACAACAGCGATAGAGTAGTGTTGGGAAGTCCTTTTCCTAAAACTACCTTTAGTTTAAACATGAACTTTAAATACAAAGGTTTCGATATGAATGTATTTTTTAGCGGAGCAGCAGGAAATAGCGTTTTTAATGCGGTAAAACATACAGGTTTAAACGGTTCTTTCCCAGGATATAATTTATTGGCTGAGTCTAAAAATGCCTGGTCTCCAACGAATACCAACACCAGTATTCCGGTACTTTCATCAACAGATAACAACAATAACTTTGGTCGAATCTCTGATTTTTATATCGAAGATGCTTCTTTCGTAAGATTAAGAAACCTTTCGATTGGATATACGGTTAAAGACCAATGGCTAAATGGAAAAGCAAAATTGAGATTCTTTATCTCAGGACAAAACCTTTTCACGATTACCAAATATTCAGGAATGGATCCGGAAGTTGGTTTAAACAACTTTGGTATGGACTTAGGAAAATATCCACTTTCCCGTATTTATATGACGGGTGTAAATGCAACTTTTTAAAAAACATAAAACAAATAAAATGAAAAATTTAAGTCTTTTAGTATTGAGTTTTGTGCTTTTATTGGGCGCGACAGCGTGCGAAAGCGAACTTGATCTGGTTCCGCAAGGAGCTCCTTCAAGCGGAAATTTCTGGAAAACGCCTGCAGATGCAAAAGCAGGAGTAAACGCGATTTATGCTTTATATTCTGATGATAATATGTACGGTCGCGGATTTTTCTGGCTGAACAATGCAAGTGATGATATTGGTACCAAACCAAGACAAAACGCAGAACGTATCAAAAATTTTATTGTTGATGGTGCAGAATCTGATACCAAAGATATCTGGAGAATTCACTACGAAATCATGAAACGCTGTAATGATGTGATTCGTAATATTCCGAAGATTAATTTAGATGAGAAAACAAAAAACATCATGTTGGGCGAAGCTTATTTCAACCATGCCGTAATGCATTTAGAATTGGCGTATCACTATGGAGACGATCGCGCCGGAATCCCAATTCAGGATCGCGAAAACCCTACCAATGTGTATGTGCCAAGAGCTAAAAACGTAGCTGAAAACTATGCCTATATCGCAGCTGATTTAGTAAAAGCAGCTGATTTATTACCTTATTTTAATGAACTAACTCCTGATAATTATGGTCGTGCTCATAAAACAGCAGCCTGGGGATATTTGGTTCGTACGTATTTGTATGCCAAAGACTGGGATAATGCGATTAAGTATGCCAACATGATTGTTGCGAGCGGAAAACACAAATTGCTGGACAATTTTGAAGATGTATTTAAAATCAAAAACAACTGGTCTTCAGAATATATCTGGTCTGTAACTTCAAGTGCCGAAAATACTTCTTTGGGTTCTATTTTCCCTGGAGTTTGTCTGGAAGATAAAGGTTGGGGAGCTTACAACGGTTGGGGAAATTTTTATCCTACCAAAGAATTGTTTGATACCTATGATCCAACAGATAAAAGACGCAGCGCGACTATTTTGCAAAAAGGAGATAAATTCCTGTATTTTGGTGAATTGGTAACATTTAATGAAGGAAAATATATAGTAAGTTCCAGTAACAGAACCGGATATCAGTTCAATAAATATATGGAGCCGTTTGGTTACCCAAAAACAACTTCTGGCGGAATCGACATTCGTTATGTAAATGCCAACGGAGACAAACCTTCGACAGCGTTAAATGTGCCGCTTTTGCGTTATGCCGATGTGATTTTAATGTTGGCGGAAGCCAAATTAATGAAAGGATTAAACGCCGATACCGAAATCAATATGATTCGTCACCGTGCAGGTCTTGGCGATCTTGCCGGAGCAACATTAACCGATTTAAAAAGAGAAAGACGTTGCGAACTGGCCGGAGAATGGACAGACCGCCATTTCGATCTTGTGCGTTGGGGCGATGCTCAGGCAACATACGCAAAACCTTTGCACCATTATAACGGAACCGTGATTTATCCGGCCCGTAATTTCAACCCTGCCATTCACCATGTTTGGCCAATACCGCCAGACGAAATCGCAGTAAGCAAAGGAGCGCTTACGCAAAATAAAGGCTGGTAATTTGTAGTTTCAGTTTGTTTGTTTTTTCTACGCTGCAAGCTTGTCGGAGCTTGCAGTCGTAAGAAAAAAACAAATGAATTTTTAGATATAAAAACAAACCAGTCTTTTTTTAGGAAAAGGCTGGTTTGTTTTGGTTTTTTGCCACAGATTAAAGGATTAAAAATGATTTTACCCCATGAAATTATACAAAGAATCTCCTCATAGTTTGTCATTTCGAGGAACGAGAAATCTCCGTTGCAAGATCGACAAAGATTGGAATTACATACAACGTAACCCTAATATTGTCATTTCGACCGAAGTGAGACTAAAGCGATAGCAAATAGAAGAAGTAAATTACACTAGAAATGCCACAATCTTTGTCGAGTTACTTGCGAAGATTTCTCGTTCCTCGAAATGACAAACTATACGAAAATATTGTTATGAAAACGAGTACTTAGCCCCGATAGAAGTGGAAATCCTTTTGTGGCGGGGTTCGCCACAAAAGATTGAAACGGATAGCGGGATTAGCTCCTAAAAAAAATAATATAATAAATAAAGTCACCTACAACTTTAAAAAAAAAACAAACCCAATTTTTCCAATGAAAAAAATAATCACCCTTTTTTGCCTTCAGTTTTTCCTGTTTGCACAAGCGCAGGAATACAGTTCATCCAACATTCATTCTCATAATGATTATGCTAGTAAACTTCCTTTTTACGAAGCTTATTCCAATGAAACCGGTGTTATCGAAGCCGATGTTTTTATCGTAAATAATGAACTTTTTGTGGCGCATACCTCTAAAGAAATTACACCACAGAATACCCTTAAAAATCAATATTTGGATCCGCTTTCTAATAAATTGAAAAGCCTTGGCGGAAAAGCATATCCAAGTAATAAGCCTTTGATTTTAATGATCGATATCAAAACAGAAGCCGATGCAACTTTAAAATTAATCGCCCAACAAATTAAAACCTATCCTGATTTAATTTTGAACAAAAATCTAAAAGTCGTAATTTCAGGAAACCGACCTTCTCCAGCAAACTGGAAAGAATATCCTGATTTTATTTATTTCGACGGAAGACTGAACGAGAATTATTCTCCGGAACAATTGTCACGTGTCGAGATGATCAGCGAGGATTTAAAAGAAATTACGATTTGGAATGGGAAAGGCGTAATGACTCAGGCCGATGCCGAAAAGGTACAATCCATCATTAAAAAAGTACACGATCAAAATAAAAAAATAAGATTTTGGGCTACGCAGGATAACGTAAATACCTGGATGACTTTGATGAACCTAAAAGTTGATTTTATTGGTACGGATAATGTTCCGGAACTGACGCATTTCATCAACAATATCAAATCTACATTTTATCAAAATACCGAATTTCATCAGGCGTATGTTCCTAAAAATACTTCGGCTTTCGCCAAAAAGAAACCCAAAAATGTCATTCTTTTAATTGGTGACGGAATGGGTTTAACGCAGATCTATTCAGGTTACACGGCCAATAAAGGGCAATTGAGTTTGTTTAATATTCCAACTCAGGGATTTTCGATCACGAAGTCTTCAGACAGTTACATTACCGATTCGGCTGCGGGAGCAACTGCAATGGCAACAGGACATAAAACCAATAATCGTTTTATTAGTGTCGATGAAAACGGAAAACCGCTGGAATTAATCACCCAGCAATTGGCGAAGAAAAATTATAAAACGGCCATTATCTCCGCCGGAAATATTACCGATGCTACTCCGGCGTGTTTTTACGCACATCAGCCGGAAAGAAGTTACAGCCAGCCAATCGCTGAAGATTTTTTATCGAATCCGTCCGATATTTTGATAGGAGGAGGGCCAAAAGAATTTACATCCAGAAAAGATGGTAAAGATCTTTCGAAGCTGTTGATGCAAAAAGGCTATACTTTTTCGGATAAATTCAGCTCTTTGGATACCATCAAAAACTTCAAATTTATTGTTTTGGATGACGCTTCGGTAGTGTCTATGAAAAACGGAAGAGGGGATTTTTTATCTAAATCTTTAGCGAAAGTAACATCAACTTTTGCAAAAACTAAAAATCCATTTTTTATCATGGCCGAAGGAGCGCAAATCGATTACGGCGGACACCAAAATAATGTAGAATATGTAGTTCGCGAAATGCTGGATTTTGATAAAGTAGTAGGACAGGCAATGGAATTTGTAGACAAAAATCCGGAGACATTATTAATCGTTACAGCCGATCACGAAACTGGCGGACTTTCGTTAATCGACGGAAGTATCGAAAAAGGATATGTACACGGAAGTTTTAGTACAAACGATCATACCGCAGTTCCGGTTCCGGTTTTTGCTTACGGTCCGGGTGCAGAGAATTTTATGGGCGTGTATCAAAACACCGAAATCTATACTAAGATTATGGAGGCTTTATCTAAAAAATAGTATTCGTTTTGTTTTAAAAATTTCAAGAGACAGTTTGTAATGAAACTGTCTCTTTTTTTTTATAAATAAATGAATCTTCAAAAAAAGTAAAGGAATAAATAAAGTGATTTTTTTTAAAGGTCTTGCAGTCAGTCGTTTATGTATGTGGTCCGAAATTCTAATGTTATTCTAATGTGGCAGCGAAAATTTAGATTTAACTTGCACGCTTGTACTTTTTTTGAGAAAAAATATTTTAAAAACGGGCTATTTTCTAAAGAAATAATGGATTTGAAATAGCCCTTTTTTCAATCTAATTGCTGCAAATAATATAACTTTTAGAAATGCTGAACAAGATAAAAAATAGTTTTTTATGCAAATGCCTACAGGCGTTGCTAATCGGCTATTTTTTAATGAGCAGTATCAATTTGTCTAATAATTTCAGCCAAATTATAAATGATAATGCTCAGGTAAATTCCGTAAAAGGGATGACCTGCAATTTCCTGAAAAAAATATTCAAATGCGACGGAATTCCCGAAGAACTGGATGATTATGAAACCAAAGATGCCAAAACAACCAAACTGGCAAAAGGTATTGTTTTATTAGATTATCTGGTTCCTCACGATGCAGCTATAGCAGGTTTATATTTCAAAAACGGATCTAAAAGAAAAAACTACATAGACAATCCACTTTTTTTATTTGCATTTCATGGCAAGATTTATTTGCCTCCACCTGAGATGATTGTGTAAATATTTCACTTTTTTTTTGTAGATTTAAATGAAAATCTACCAACCTTAATATGGTATTTACCGTATGTTAATGTCTATCTATTAATCTTGTATTTATATATAAATTCATGACACCATTAAAACGTTTTTATAATTTACTCGCACTTGATAAGCGCGACGTATATCAAATTATATTTTACGCCGCTTTTGCGGGTCTCGTAAATCTTTCACTGCCTTTAGGGATTCAGGCTATTATTAATTTTATTCAGAGCGGACAATTAAGTGTTTCCTGGGTTGTGCTTGTGTTTCTGGTAACCGTTGGAGTTGGTTTTGGCGGAGTGCTGATCATATTACAACTCCGAATAGTAGAAAATCTGCAACAGCGAATTTTTGTACGATCTTCATTTGAATTTGCTTACAGAATGCCTTTAATTAAATTTAAAGAAATGTATTCTGAATATGCTCCCGAAAAAGCCAATCGTTTTTTTGATACCCTGATGGTTCAAAAAGGAACCGCAAAACTTTTACTGGATTTTTGTGCTGCCTTTCTGCAGGTAGGTTTTGGTATTATATTATTGGTTTTGTACCATTCCTTTTTTACCGTAATTGGTCTTTTGTTTATCGTTATTCTATATGTCATTTTTAAATTTTCGTATAAAGATGGTTTAGAAACCAGCCTGAATGAATCTAAGTTTAAATATAAAGTAGCAGCCTGGATTCAGGAAATTGCGCGCAATCGTGAAAGTTTTAGAAGAAAAGGCGGTTTCGAATATGCATTAAACAGAAACGACGGTTATGTGAGCGAGTATATCAATTACCGCGAAAAGCATTTTCAGGTTATGAAAAAACAATACATTCAGCTTACTATTTTTAAAGTGATTGTTACGGCTGCCCTTTTGTCGATTGGTGGTTTTCTGGTAATTCACCATCAAATGAATATCGGGCAGTTTGTGGCAGCTGAAATTGTGATTGTATTGCTGATCAATTCTGTAGAAAAAATAATCTTTGGGCTGGAATCTTTTTATGATGTACTGACTTCTGTAGAAAAAATTGGTCAGGTTACTGATATGGAGATTTCGGGCGTTCCGCAAACCTCAGCTGTAAGCGATACCGGCATCAATATCGAAACCGAAAGTGTTGCTTATAACTATCCGGATCACAACAAAAAATCCCTTAAAAATATCAACCTGAAAATATCTCAGGGAGAAAAGATCATTTTAAGAGGAACAAATGGTGCAGGAAAAAGTACTTTATTACGCCTGCTTTCCGGTTTACTGGAACCCGAAAGCGGTACAATGTACATCACAGATAATTACATGAACCGACTTGACGAAAATACCTATAGAGCTCAGGCGGGTACATTTTTGCAGGGCGATACGCTTTTTGCCGGAACCATTAGAGAGAATATTCTTTTTGGTAACGAAACCATTAATAATGATGAGCTAAAATGGGCGCTGGACAATGTTTGTCTTACACCTTACATTAAAACTTTTCCTAACGGGCTTGAGAATCAGATTCATCCGGGCGGACGTGAACTTTCGGCTTCAGATGTTCAAAAAATTCTTTTGGCGCGAAGCATTGTAAACAAACCTAATATATTATTCCTCGAAGATCCCGTTGATAAAATGGACGAATTGACTTCGGGTAAAATAGTTGATTTTTTACTTTCTGAAGAAAATAACTGGACGGTAATTTTAACTTCTAAAAATGATATTTGGAAGAATAAATGCGACCGTATGATCACGATTGATGATGGAAAAATTATTAACGACATAAAGCTTTAATCATGCTCAATTTATCTAAAGATAATAACGTACTTATTACTCCCGGAAAATACGTTTCGATAACCAGCGTTGCCCGCAGACCCCATTATAAAATTTTAAACAGAGTCATCGTAGGTTTTTTATTGTTCGCATTAGGTTGTTTATTCCTTCCCTGGACACAAAACATTTCAGGAAGCGGATCAGTTACCACATTAAAACCGGACCAAAGACCACAAACCGTTCACAATGCCATTGCGGGAAGAGTAGAGAAGTGGTTTGTAAAAGAAGGCGATTTTGTAAAAAAAGGTGATACCATTCTTTTT
>Ga0247815_10000431_pt1 | contig 32856 bp, 16 predicted proteins | sample UWRJL194509B1_FD_181014 | JGI IMG/M metagenome (GOLD analysis project Ga0247815, IMG submission 181014) | Plant litter microbial communities from Arlington Agricultural Research Station in Wisconsin, United States - UWRJ-L194-509B-1 | ecosystem: Environmental > Terrestrial > Plant litter >...
TGTCCAGATAATGAGATTCTCAATTTATCTAAACCAAATTTGTTGTAGAACGAATATCCAACCTGAAGGTTTTTCATACGTACAAACGAACCATCTTCAACATATAAAGAAGAGAATTTGGTAAAGTTTTCGTTGTTATCATCTTTAGACAAACGCGGAACACGGTTTGAAGTTCCTTCGCCATGCCAGGCCATTTGCTCTAATCCGCTTACTTTGTTGGTTAAGCTTGCACCATTGTATAAATCCGAAATGTTTTCGTTTACGATTTCGTTGCCAATACTGGAGTAAAAGTTGGCTACTAAATCAAATTGTTTGTAAGCAAAATTCAAATTCAGACCTACGTTGTAATCTGCCCAAGGTGAACCAATTTTTGTACGGTCTTTTTCGTCTATTTTTCCGTCACCGTTTACATCTTTAAAACGAACATCTCCTACCTGAGCATAAGGCTGTAATTTTGTTCCGTGCTCGTCTGTATGCGAATTCAATTGTGTTTGGTTTTGGAATAAACCGTCAGCAACATATCCGTAGAAAAATCCAGGTTCTTCACCTTTCATTGTCAGGGTTCTGTTTCCTGCTCCGTAAAGTCTTTCTCCTTCAGATGATAATGACCGCATTTCTATGTTTACTGTTGTAAAAGTTACATCTACTCCATAAGAGAAATCTCCTTTTTTATCTTTATAAGAAACCAGTAAATCAATACCGCTTGATTGCATAGAACCTACATTTGACCAGATTCTTGAATTGTCCGGGAAACCACTGTAAGTTGGAAATTGTTTCAGGAACAACATATCCTTGGTTTTCTTTTGATAATACTCTAAAGATCCTGAAAGTTTGTTTTTCCATAATCCGAAATCAAGTCCAAAACTCATATCTTCTACTGTTTCCCATTTAATGTCTTTATTCGCCATTGATGACGGGAATGAAGTATCGCCCACTACATCGCCAATAGGATAAAATCCCTGACCAATGTTGGATTGATAAACAGCTGTTGGTAAGCCCTGATTTCCTACTTTACCCCAACCTGCTCTAAATCTTAAGTCGCTTAAAACATCTTTTGTAGACTCCATAAATCCTTCGTTAAGAATTCTCCATGAAACAGATGCCGATGGGAAATTGGCCCATTTGTTATTCGTCATAAATTTAGAAGAACCATCACGTCTGAATGTTCCTGTAAAATAATATTTGCTGTCGTAATTGTACGAGAAACGAGAAATATAAGACATCAAAGAACTTGACCAGCTGTTACCACCGCTATTACGGTTTTTGGTTGCTGCATTTAATTCTCTCATGGCATCAGTGTTGTTAGGCACTCCTTCTCCGTAACCCCAAAGATCTTTACCATTGTATTCTTCCATAGTATTACCTACCATTAAAGAGAAATTATGCTTTTCTGCAAATGCTCTTGAATAAGTAATAGTATTTTGCCATGTCCAGTCAACATTTGTTGTATTCCATCTTTCGATTGTATTGATCTCTGCTTTTTCGTGTGCAGCATCGATTACGAAATCAGGTGTAAATTTGCTTCTTACTTTATCTCCTACTTCTACAGAAGCCTGAGTACGAATCACTAAACCTTTTATAGGCGTATATTGCAAATAACCGTTTGTATTTAAGTTGTACTGATCTGTAAAATCATCATAACGTTTTACAGATGCAACAGGATTCCAGATGTATGAAGGAGAACGTGCAAAAATGCTGTATTCGTTTTCTAATCCAGTCAATTGATCTGCTGGTTTGTAAACTGGCGTAATAGGATCAATTTTATCAAAATCAGCCCAGTTTCCAGGAGCTCCGTAAGTTTCGTAACGAGGATTTAAAGTAATTCCGGCAGAAAATTTATCCGAGAATTTAAAATCGTTGTTGATTCTCATCGTAATTCTTTCCCATCCTCCCACTTCATAAATAGATTCTGAGTTATAATAGTTTAAACTAATAGAATAAGTATGTTTGTCAGAACCTCCGCTAACTCCCAAAGAAGCATTTGTTACAGGCGCTCCGGACTTAATTCCAGCTTTCCACCAATCAGTAGTTTTTCCTCTGTATTGAGACGGATTTGGCAAATAATCTGCATATCCTGAATTGTTGTAAGCTTTGTTCATAATACTAGCGTAGCCTTCAGCATCTGCCATATTATAAGGGTTATTCATCATCTGAATCCCTGAACTTAAATCAAAATTGAATCTTGTCTGACCGCTTTTACCTTTTTTGGTCGTGATCAAAATAACTCCGTTTGAAGCTCTTGAACCGTAAATGGCACTTGCAGAAGCATCTTTTAAAACCTCCATCGATTCAATCTCATTGTTGCTCAAAAAGTTGATGCTCGTTCCCATCGGGATTCCGTCGATCACATAAAGCGGATCTGTATTAAGGTTTACCGTAGAGATTCCACGAATTAAAACCCTTGGCTGAGCGCCAGGACCACCCTGACCTGTAACCTGAACTCCGGCAACTTTACCCTGCAAAGATTCTGCAACGTTACCCACAGTCATGGTTTGTAATTCTTTTCCTTTTATAGAAGAAATCGAACTCGTTACATCGCTCTTTTTTACCGCGGCGTAACCTACCACAACAATCTCGTCAAGAACCTGACTAGATTCTTCAAGCGTTACATTTAGAACGGTTTGCTCTCCTACCGAAATTGTTTTATTGGCAAAGCCAATGAACGAAAATTCGATCTGAGAATTTTTATTTGGAACAGAAATCGTAAAATTTCCATCAAAATCTGTAGCCGCTGTACTTGCAGATCCTTTTACCAATAAGTTTACTCCCGGAATGGGCACATTGCCTTTGTCCTTAACGGTTCCTTTTACTGTTATTTGACCAAACGTTGCAGCACTGCACAACATGGTAATAAACAACCATATAAATCTATATTTCATATTAAGATATTTTTTAATTAAATGTTATAGCCAGATGATAAGCTACTATTTTTTAGTAACAAAAAGTCTTTCCAATTCGGTATCCAGCACCACTTTGTAAACTCCCGGAGCTGCAGGATATTTAGCATTTCCGTTTTCTCCCGGCGACATTGTAGCCACCCCGTTTTTGATTAACCTCCATGATGGATTCCACCATTGACCTGTAAAAGTTGCCTCCATAGTTCCTGTCAGCGTATACTCGCCTACTAATTGGTAAGGGTTATTTGGGTTGTTGGCTAAGTGTAATCCTGTTTGAACCCAAGCCGTCCATGTATCCCAGTCAGCACCCTGAATTCCGGCACCGCAAACACTTACGAAAGGTCTTCTTTTTGCTTCTTCATCATGCCATAATCCGTTGGCTACATCAGCCCAGACTTTGCTTGATGGCGTATATTTAGTTGCAGTATATTTTAAAGTATTCGGATTTACTTTGATTACATAATATCCTTTTGTAGGTAAGATAATTGGTGTCGAAGCAACATCATCTGCCAATTCTCCCGAAGCATTTAAGCCAAAACAATGTGGCGCAAAATCAGATTCCTGACCTAAGAAATAAATCTCTTTATTGTCTTTATCAGCATAATATTTGAATTCGAAATCTTGCCCTTCTTTATTGTGGAAATACATTGGAACTCCAACTGCATCAGTAGTAAGGTTTGTCCCTTTTGGCTGATCGCATAAGTAAATTGCAGGATATTCATTTGTAGCCACAACATTTACGCTTAACGTTCCTGTATTCGGAATCGCAAATTTGTCTTTTGCTGTAATCGTTAAAACATAATTATCAGCCGTTACCGGTAATGTATAAGTTTTATTGAAAGTATACGATTGCGGAGATCCCGTTAACTGAACTGTTTCGTCGATACCCAATGCAGCACACTGAATTTGAATAAAATCAATTCCTGAATCATCATTAACCACAAAATTTACTGGCATTTTATTACTTGTCGACAATAAAATAACTGCTCCTTCTTTTGGAGTAATCATTGTGATTGATGGCGCAGCAAATTCTCCGTCAAGACGTAAGTTGATGTCTTCATCAATTGCGTTTCCTGAAACATCGGTAATCGTCAATTTTATTTTGAAAGCTTCAGAGGTTCCTCTATTCGCAGGAACTTCAAAAAAATAACTTAAGTCGTATGATTTAAGTAAGGGATCAGTTGCAAAAGCGATGACTTTATCGAGTGATAATTCAGGGATTTGAATTCTCACGCTTTTTAATCCTAAATCGTCAGCCAAAGCGGCTTTAATTTCAAATTTCCTGCTTGGTGCTCCGTAAATTTCCTTTGTCGAAACAACAACAGTAGGATTATCGGAACTTGGAAAATCAGATTCGTTATTTTGACATCCTGTAAAAAGAACAGCAAAAACAGCAAGAAAAAATAAAAATACATTTTTTTTCATTTGATTTTTAAGGTTAGGTTAGTTAGGTATTGTAAAGTGATAGTTTAAAAAATTCTGTAGGTTTAATTTGTGAGGATATTGTTGCTGCTATTTTTTAGGGGAAAAACAGAAGAACAAAAAATTCATTATGTGGTTATTTTCATATGGATGAGTTTGGTTAATTGTTAGCTACTTTTTTCTTTTTTTTATTTATATACTTCTCGTCTTAATAAGACAACTTCTTATTGATCTAATTGTATAATTAACCTTTATTTTACCCCGCAGTTTTCACTGCGGGTTTGATAAGTAAACATGTAAAACCAACTCTTACTATCTTATTTTAAAGAAGGCTCAATTCCTTTAAACAGATCAAAAAACTTATCGTAAAATAAACACTTATATTATACACAGTAATTCAACTAACAGATTACTATAAGTGCAAAGAAATGTATATTCAACACTTTTAAGGAGGGGTAAAATGGAAAAAAAAGGAGGTCAAAATTGCAATTAACTATTATTTTGGATTAAAAATTAAGGACTATGAAAAAATACCAGTATATTTTTGAATTATATGTAATTAGTAAATAAAATGATGTTTTACAGCTAAAACGTTTGCGTTTTTTCGACCATAAGATATCAACTCAAGATTTGTCGTTTCGACGAAGGAGAAATCTCGACGAGAAGCTCGACAAAAATTTGACTTTCGTTGCGAGGTTACTTGCGGAGATTTACTTCGTCTGTTCGCTATCGCTCGAGTCTCCTTAGTCGAAATGACAAGATTGGGTATTCGAAATTCAAATAATGGATTAATCCGTTTAAAAAACAAGAAATTGATTTGCATCATAAATATTAAAAATGATTATTATTTTGTCATTTCTCGCTTCAGTCGAAATGACAAACCAGACGAAAATATTATTATGAAAACAAGTGTCCTAGCCCCGATAGAAGTGGAAAGATTGAAACGGATTGCTTCGCCAGTTCGCACTTTCAGGCTCGGGTGCGGGATTAGCTCCTGAAAAAAAAGATTTTGGCTGATCATGAAATCGAAATGACAGGTTTGAACGTGAAAAATGTTTTAGAATTATTTAATAACATTAAGATCTGAGTTGAAAGAACTCTTGTACTTTTTGATGTATTCTGAAGGTGTCATCCCGAAGAGTTTTACAAATTGCTGTCTGAAATATTTAGGATCTTCAAAACCTACTTCGGCACTTGCCTGGGTAATATTGATATCCTCGGTAAGCATTAACATAGCCGCTCTTCGAATTCGTACCGAACGGATAAATGCATTTAAAGTCTGGCCGGAAATGATTTTAATTTTTGTGTACAATGTTCTGTGGCTCATTCCCATTTCGAGGGCAAAGTTTTTTATTGTAAAATCTCTTTTATGAATATTGGCTTCCACAATATCGATACACTTTTTCAGGATTTCCTGATATTCCTGCGGTACTTTCTGGGTGTTTTCTCTAAGCGTGATACTATCTAAGAAATAAGTGCGCAAATTGCTACGGTTTCTTAGTAACGATTCGACACGCGCGACCAGAATATCATCATCAAAAGGTTTGGTGATATAATCATCGGCTCCGTCGTTGATTCCCTGCAGATGCGTTTCGGGATTTTTTGATGCTGTGAGTAAAATAACCGGAATATGAGACAACGCGTCATTTTCTTTTATTTTTCGGCACAATTCCAAACCATCCATTTCTTCCATCGTGATATCACTAATCACCAGATCAGGCATGTGTTTTTTGGTTAGTTTTAGACCTTCTTCCCCATTTTCGGCGCTGTATACAATATAGGATTCAGAAAATAATTTGATCAGATAAGCTCTTATTTCCACATTATCATCAATAATCAAAACCGTACGCTTATCGGTAAGCATGATTTTCTGAAAGTCACTTTCTGAAACTGAAGGATTCGCGGTCTGATTCTCCTGACCATCATCTATAATAAGTTCATCAAACAACTGGCTTCTTTTTGGGATTTCATTTGTAATTTCGACATTATCAAAATGGCTGTCTCCCTTTAGGAATGTGAGTTTAAAAGTACTTCCTTTTCCAATTTCACTGGTACAGCTTACGGTTCCTTTGTGTTTGTCGACAAAATGTTTGACGATATAAAGTCCGATTCCGAAACCGGTTCCAATCGATACTTTCGATTTTATTTGTTTGAATTTTTCGAAAATCACTTCAATATCTTTGGCTTCGATTCCGTCTCCGCTATCCGAAATTTCTAAGAAAACTTCGTGATCGTTTTCTGTAAGTTTAAGATTGATTTCTCCGCCAATTGGTGTGTATTTAAAAGCATTTGACATTAAATTGAACAACGAAATTTCGATTTTTTCATAATCGCCAATGATCACAATTTCATGATCCGGAATACCAAAATTGTATCGAATACTTTTATCTTTTGCCTGATTGACAAAACATTGGTACACTTCATTACAAAGATTATTTACATTTATAGGAGATAATCTGAGTGAATCTGCATCGTTCTCTGCTTTCCTGAAAAGCAACAACTGATCGACAAGACTCAAAAGTCTTCTGGCGTTTCTGTGCGCAATCGCCAAATCACTTCCTGAAGAACCATTTTGTACACTTTCTTTCTGCACTGCTTTTTTCAACGGATTTATAATCAGCGAAAGCGGTGTCCTAAATTCGTGAGAGATATAGGTAAACATCGAGGATTGTTTCTCGGCAATTTCCTTTTCTTTTTTGCTTTCCAGTTCAGCAATTTTGACTTTATACTTTAGTTTTTCTTTGTTTTTATTGTATTCCAAATAGGCAAAAATAGCGCCAATACCTGCCAGTAAATACAATGCATATGCCCACCAGGCTCTGTACCAAGGTGGCAAAACTTCAATCGTAATCAAGCTTACTTCTTTGTTCCAGCCACCTTTAAAATTGGTTGTTTTTACTTTAAAAATATATTTCCCTTCGGTTAATCGGGCATAATTGGCTTTTCGGGCTTGACCCACATAATTCCATTGTTCGTCCCAGCCTTCTAAATAATAGGCGTAATTTATTTTGTCGGCATTGTTATAATCCAAAGCGACAAACTCGAGCGATAAAGTGGTTTGATCGTAAGGCAGGCTTACTTGTTCGATTTTACCATTCTCCCACTCTAAGTCGTTTTTGCTTTCTTCGATAGGTAAATTGTTGACATAAAAATCAGACAGCAATAAGTTGTTTTTTTGATTGAATCCTTTTATGGCTTCCGGAAAAAAGGCATTAAAACCGTTTATTCCTCCAAACAAAAATTCTCCTGTCGATAATTTAAGGCCCGCATTAAAACTAAACTGATTGCTTTGCAAACCATCATTGACAGAAAAATTACGGAATGTTTTTCTCTTTTTATCGTATCTGCAAATACCGTTGTAGGTACTCATCCAGAGATTGCCTTCTTTATCTTCGAGTAATCTTAAAACGGTGTTCGAAGGCAAACCATCATCTGTAGTCAGTCTTTTAAAAGTATTTGTTTTTCGGTCAAACAACAATAAACCACCTTCCTGTGTTCCCAGCCAGAGGTTTTTATCCTTGTCTTCGTGAATGCATCTTACAGGATTTCCTATCGTAATTTTATTGATTTTTCGGGTTGCTTTTTCGATAGAAAATAAAGAACTATAATTTCCTGCCCACAATTTTCCGTCGCTGGTTTCGGTCATGCATTGCAAATTCGTAACCGACGGATCAAAAAGTGTGAAGCTGTTTTTTACTCTGTCTAAAAAATACAAAGCGCCTTCGTTTGTACCACTTGCCCAGATATTGGCTTTTGAATCTTTGTAAACAAACCAAATATTCTTTTCGATTTGTTTCGTGTATGGATTATAACAGGAATATGGTGTAACCGAATTGGTTTTTGGGTTAATTTTATTTACACCTCCCGCCCAGGTCGAAAGCCAGATTTCGTTGTTATTGTCGCGCACAATTCCGGTAATAAATTTGCTCGAAAGTTTGTTGCTGTAATTGGTATACGTATTGTTTTTTCGATCCCAATATTTTAGACCTGCACCATCTGTACCAACCCACACATTGTTTTTTTCGTCTTCGCAAAAAGAAAGGATAAAGTTTTCAACCAGATCTTTTGAGTTGTATTTGATGCTTTTAAAATATTTAGGCGTATTGCTGAGCATACTGATTCCGCCACGCAAAGAACCAAACCATTTGTTGCCTGACTTATCTTCGTATAAACTCCAAACCGAATTACTTTTGGCAACCTGATTTTCTTTTATTGCATTTGCGGGAATAGCTTTTTTACTGTTACCAATGACTTTATAAATTCCGGAACCGTCTGTGGCAATCCAGATTTCATTTTTTTTATCTAAAAGAAGATCGGTAACGCTGCTTTTGGTCGAAAAGTAATTCTCTGACAGCACACCTGATTTGGTATTAAAGAGAAACAAACCTTCATCGGTTCCTAATAATAAGTTTCCGTCGGCAGCCAGTTTCATTGCTTTGACTTCTATTGAAAGCGGAAAAACGACCTTTAAATTTTTTGAAGAATAGCTATAACTGCAAACCCCAACATTCCTGATATACACCCAGCAACGGTTATTTTTTTTATCATCCTGAATCGCAATCGCGTCATAATTATTTACAGTGATTCTGTTTCCGGGAACATTTAAAGCAATGTGTTTCCCAACAAAAGAGCCGTTTTCGAAAGCAATTAATCCTAAGTTTTGAGAAGCTACTAAAACCAAATTATCTGAAACAGAACGCATCTGGTGAATAATGTCTTTTAAAATTTCAGGTTTTTTACCCGATACAGCATATTGTACATTATGAAATGTGGCTGTAGTTTTATTGTAAATACAAATACCATTGGAACCGCCGACCCAAATATTTTTTTTGGAATCTCCTTCGATGTTATAAATCGTATTGAACAACAATGATTTTTTATCGTTGATTCGGTTACGGAAAACTTTAAAATTATAGCCGTCATAACGATTGAGTCCATCATAAGTCCCAAACCACATATAACCATCGCTATCCTGAAAAATAGTGGTCACGGAATTGTTAGACAATCCATCAGAAATATCAAGAAATTTTACAGGATTGTCCTGTGCATAACTCAATGGAGAAAACCCCAATAGCAGTATAAAAAGTAAAACTAAATACTTCAAAATAAAAGGTGTTTTTTTGATTTTGTGTAAATAGTACAATTATAAGCTAAATTTCTATATATATCATAAAAATATAGTTATAAAAATCACTTTCATCCCAGTGTTTATAGGATTTTACCTTGATCTTACTTTTTAATAAAATAATCCCTACGTGAAAAAAAGTTAATGCGACGAAGGCACAAAGACACTAAGATTCTCTATTGCTTTGGGTAAAATAAAAAATGCCACGAAGGCACCAAGTCACAAAGGTTTTTAATCATTTATAGATTATAAAAAAACTTTGCGTCTTAGCGTCTTGGTGGCAAAACTTTATAAAAAAACTTCGTGTCTTAGCGCCTTCGTGGCAAAAACTTTATAAAAAACTTAGCGTCTTAGCGCCTTCGTGGCAAAAAACTTTTAACCGCATTTAGACGAACCGCAATCACTACAAGTAAGACAACCTTCCTGATAAATAAGATTATCTGAGTTGCAATTGCTGCATTTTTGTCCGCGAACTTCTGTGCCGTCTACGATATAACGTTTCAGGGCACGTGATACACCATTTTTCCAGGTATTTATAGATTCACTATCAAGTTGTAAACTACTAATTAAATCTACTACTTTGTCAATAGGCATTCCGTGTCTTAGGGTACTTGAAATTAGTTTGGCATAATTCCAGTATTCCGGATTAAACTTATGCGAAAGTCCTTCGATCGTGGTTTTATAACCTCTTGTATTTTTATATTGAAAGTCGTAACGTGTATTTCCGTCTTCGTTTTTATTTTTGATAATCAAGCCTTCAGAAACCCAACGCGGAATCAAAATACCATCTTCATCATCTACCAAACCAGTAAAAATTTCATACGGTTTGCCATCTAATAATCCAATAAAAGCGATCCATTTGTCTTTACTGTTTTGGAAACGCACTACATCAGCTTCTAATATTTGCGGACGTTTTGTTGTAAAAGTATTCGATTGCGTTTCTGTTGGTTCTTCTTTCTTTTCTGTATTCGAAATCAAGACTCCTGAACGCGAACCATCACGATACACGGTAACACCTTTGCATCCGGCTTCCCAAGCTTCCATGTACAGTTTGTTCACCATTTCTTCTGGCGTTTCATTGGGTACATTTATAGTAACCGAAATCGAGTGATCGACCCATTTCTGGATTTTCCCCTGCATTTTTACTTTGTTCAACCAGTCAATATCATTACTGGTCGCTTTGTAATACGGCGATTTTTCGACCAATACATCAATTTCTTCCTGACTGTAGTTTTTAGAAGTATCATATCCGTTGATCAGCATCCATTCTTTGAATCGGTGATGAAACACCACATATTCTTCCCAACTATCTCCCAATTCATCTACAAAATCAACTCTTGCATCTTTATCATTTGGGTTTACTTTTCTTCTTCTTTTATAAACCGGAAGAAAAACAGGCTCAATACCAGACGTGGTTTGAGTCATTAAACTTGTCGTTCCGGTTGGTGCGATCGTCAATAATGCGATATTACGACGGCCATATTTTTGCATTTGATTGTACAACTCAGCATCCGCTTTTTTTAATCGAAGTAAAAACGGATTGTTTTTCTCTCTTTTAGCATCATAAATAGCAAACATTCCGCGTTCTTTCGCCAGATTTACTGATCCGCGGTAGGCTTCTAATGCAAGCGTTTCATGAATTTTTTCGGCAAATAAAATACCTTCTTCGCTTCCGTAACGTAAACCTAAAGCAGCCAGCATATCACCTTCGGCAGTGATTCCAATTCCGGTACGACGGCCTTCATTGGCTTTATGTTTGATGTTTAACCAAAGGTTTTTCTCTACCATTTTCACCTCATCACTTTCCGGATCCTGATTGATTTTTTCTAAAATAGCATCAATTTTTTCCAGTTCCAGATCAATAATATCATCCATTATTCTTTGAGCGGCGGCAACATGTTTCTTGAAAAGTTCAAAATCAAAAGAGGCCACTTTCGTAAAAGGTTGAATGACATACGAAAAAAGGTTTATTGCCAGTAAACGACAGGAATCATAAGCACAAAGCGGGATCTCGCCACACGGATTTGTAGATAAGGTTTTATATCCCAAATCAGCATAACAATCCGGCAAAGATTCATTGATAATAGTGTCCCAAAATAAAATTCCAGGCTCAGCCGATTTCCAGGCATTATGAATGATTTTGTCCCAAAGTTCTTTTGCTTTTATTACTTTAGAATACAACGGTTTATCGCTAAAAATAGGATATTTCTGTTCGTATAAAGCATCGTCTTTTACTGCTTTCATAAAAATATCATCAATTCTTACTGATACATTGGCACCGGTTACTTTTCCCTGTTCCATTTTGGCATCAATAAAATCAGCGGCATCGGGATGATTTACAGAAACCGAAAGCATCAAAGCGCCTCGACGGCCATCCTGAGCCACTTCGCGAGTAGAATTAGAATAACGCTCCATAAAAGGAACCAATCCTGTAGAGGTTAAAGCAGAATTTCTAACCGGAGAACCTTTTGGTCGAACATGCGACAAATCATGTCCTACTCCTCCTCTTCGCTTCATTAACTGAACTTGTTCCTGATCGGTTTTCATGATTCCGCCATACGAGTCCGAGTTATCATTACCAATTACAAAACAATTCGACAATGATGCTACCTGAAACGGATTTCCTATTCCGGTCATCGGACTTCCCTGAGGTACGAGATATTTAAAATCTTTAATGAGATCAAAAACTTCCTTTTCGCTAAGCGGATTTGCATACCGACTTTCGATTCGCGCAATTTCTGACGCAATACGATGATGCATATCATTGGGTGATTTTTCGAAAATATTACCCTGAGAATCTTTAAGAGCATACTTGCTTACCCAAACTGTTGCCGCAAGACTATCTCCTTTAAAATATTCTAAAGAAGCCTGAATTGCTTCATCCTGAGTGTAAATAATTGTTTCCTTTTTTGCAGCTAATAATTCATCCATGATTATGATATTTTTGACGTTTTTTACGAGTGGTAAATTTAGAACCAAATAAACTCTAAAAAAAATCAGATTAAAAAAGTTTACAAAAAATTACACTTAAACAATTGATAATAAATACATTAAAAATTTATAAACATCATAAAGTTAACAAATAAATACATTTATGATTCACAATTAACAGAAAATATGACAAAAATCATTGAATGATAATAATGGGAAGAATGAGTTAAATAAAAACATAAAGTAATAATTTTTCTTACTTATTTTGAATGATTGATTTTTAATTAAGAGATTTGTCAAATTTCAATTCTGATTGCCTAATTGATATGTGCCAAATAATAAAAAATGCCTTCAGGAAAATTTACCTGAAAGCATTTCTTTTTATTAATTTATAGTATCAATTAGTATCACTTTTTTATTTTTCTTTTCTAAAACACTTCTCCAGACCACCATCAATAAAGCTAAAATTCCAAAGACCATTCCTGCCCACGGAATATTATTAATTGCGCTATGAGAAATAATCCATCCTCCGGCGGCCGTACCCAGAAATACGCCCAGATTTCCAAAAGAAGTTGCCAGACTATTGGCAAACTCTAAAGATTTTGGTGCTGCTGAAATCATGTAGGCCGAAGCATTTAAAAAACAGGGCGCATAAAAAAATCCCCATATAATAATGACAATTACAGTTGTCCAGATGCTATTTCCTGAATAGACCAATATTACAGGAATAATGATAGTTCCGGAAAGAAAAAAAGCAATTGTATTTGTGATGCTTTTAGTCAGCATTTTTCCGGCAAGCCAATTAGAAAAAACGCCCACAACACCAAATAGAAGTAACATATAACTTATAGTTGCCATATCTAATTTTCTTGTTTTCACTAAATATTCGGCAAAATAACTGTAGGTAGAAAACCAGGAAGCTATCATAAAAAAGTTCATTGCAGTACTTAATATAAAGGGGCTGTCTTTTAAAATTCTGATCTGACTTCCGTATGATTTTTTCTCCGGTATGTCCCCGGATGGCATTGTTTTAAAAATAGCCCCTAATGCTAAAGCACTAACAATTGCCTGAATATAAAACGAAACCTGCCAGCTAAAAATACTAGCCAGATAGGTTGCAAATGGCACGGTTGTAACCATTGCCAATGCAATTCCGCCCAGAACGATTCCCATTAATTGATTCTCCTGATTTTTTTTTCCTGATGCTACGGCAGCTGCAATTGCTGTAGCAATATAAACCGGTTGTAAAAATGCAGGCAACATTCGAACAATCATCAAAAGCCAAAAAGGCGGAGAAAATGCAGAAACAATTGTAGAAAAGAAAAAGATAAAAATAGTCACAAGCATGATCTTTTTTCTGTCAAATCCCGAAAGAAGCAAGGTCATAAACGGGCCAGTAAGTGCAATAACCAATGCAAAGGCACTTAACAAATAAGCTGCTTTATCGATTGTAATTCCGTAATAAACGGCGATTTGTGGCAAGATTCCGATTATTCCAAATTCTGTTGTTATGATCCCAATCATTCCTAAACATCCAACGTAGGCAATTTTTTTATTTTGTTTCATTACTATCTGAATTTAGTGATGAATAAATTACATTTTTGATGATTTGTCCCTGACTGGGTATTCCGGTGAGTGTTATTGCCATAATAAGTACCAATGAGTATGTAAACATGTTTATAAAAATTTTGAATTAAAATTCCAAAATTACTGTTAGTGCCTTATTTTTGCACTATACACATCCCATTGTAGGGTACTAACAAAAAAGTAAGTAATGGCGAAAAGAAAGGAAAGTTCAACAAATACAGAAAACAGAAACTATATCACAACCTGCAATCTGACCTATGCCGTTTGCCTTGTGGGCGGCCGATGGAAACTGTTGATACTGTGCAAACTTGAAAAAGGAAAACTTAGATTTGGTGAATTAAGAAACCAAATATGCAATATTACCGAACGCATGCTTACTTTGCAATTGCGTGAATTAGAACGAGACGGAATGGTAAAACGTACCGTTTATGCCGAAGTTCCGCCAAGGGTAGAATATGAACTTACTGAAATTAGCCTAAAATTAGTTCCTATCTGGGGCTTAATAAGCAATTGGGGAGCAGAACATAAAGAGACTATGGCGCAAAAAAATGCTATCGAAGCAGGAAACTTAGTAGAACAATAAAACTATTTTTGAAATTTTCACAACAAAAAACCACTCCTTTTGGGAGTGGTTTTTACTTTAATGTTCTTCAAAAAACAATTAAAAGACTAAATATTATGAAACTTTAGTCATTAAATTTTCAATTTTAGAATGTGAAATTTCTGGATTTGCTCCTGGAGATGCAGCCACCAAAGCGCCAATGGCGCAGGCAAAATCTATAGCTGCCTGAGGTTCTTTTCCGGTAAGCAGCGAAGTCGTTAATGCGGCCAAAAATGAATCGCCTGCTCCTACTGTATCTGAAACCTCAACAGGGTATCCGCTATTATCATACAATTTACCTTCCCACATTAGCAATGCGCCGTGTTTACCTTTTGTTACGCACATTGCCGTAACATTGGTTTTTTCTGCCATAAAATGCATATTCTCTTCTAAACCGGTCAAAGGCGAATGCATGGCTTCGGCAATTTCTAATAATTCTTCGTCATTAAACTTTATAAAATTAGCCGAATGCATTAATTGCTCCAAAATCTCATACGAATAATGTGGCTTTCTTAAATTCACATCAAAAACCTTATATACTTTTGTCTGTAACAATTCTTCCAGAGATTTTCTTGAAACTTCGTCTCTGCAAACCAAACTGCCGTAAATTAGCACATCAGCATCCGCAACTACTTTTTTTGCAAAATCATTGAGTACAATTTTATCCCAGGCCGATGGATAGGCAATTTCATAAGTTGCAGAACCACGTTCGTTTAAGGTTACATTCACCAATCCGGTTGGGAAATTTTCTGACTGCATGATCGCATTCGTTTCAAGTCCCAGACTTTTGACCTGATTGATAATCGCTTCTCCGTCAGCATCTTTTCCTACGCAGCTAATCATGGCTACATCGCAACCTAATGTTTTCATGCGTAAAGCAACATTAAGAGGCGCTCCGCCAATCTTTTTTTCGTTATCAAAAACATCCCAAAGTACTTCTCCGTAGGCTACAGCTTTAAGGTTTTTTCCGTTATTCATTCTAAAACTATTTTATATTAATGTTATTCCGGTTGCGTAATCTGAAGGTTAGAAATCGTACTATTTTGTCCTTCAGCAATTAATCCCCATTTATTCTTGTCTCTTCCGTAAATTCGATTCGTTAAAGCCACTTTTCCGTTGATGTAAAATACCACTACACTCCCTTCAACAATTATCTCAACATCGTATTTTGTATTTGCTTGCAGCTTAAACGGTATTGCGGTTGTTTCCTGCGATGCTGAATTATATCCTATTATTTTACCTTTGGTGATATCCAGTACAATTTTATAATAACTTCCGGTTTCATTGGTATGAAAAACAAATCCCGAAGTACCATTTGAACCAGATAAAGTAAGATCAGCTTTTAGTTTTGCTTTTTTACCTATAGTTTTAAACGTTACTAAAGCTTTATTTGTTGCCCCTGACAAGGTATAAGTTCCTGATGTTGTTGTTACATCTCCTAAAGTTGTCTCTACTTCGGGTGTTACTTTTTTAGAAAATAAATCTTTTACCTTTTGTGGTGACTGGGTTGCTAAGGTTCCATCTGCATTTTGCGTTAGCTCATGAATTACCATATTTCCGGCCCAATCTTTATTTCCTAAATCATTTTCAGGTGTTTTTCTGGCATTCCATCCAAAAACATATCTTTTGTTTCCGTCAGAAGCTGTTTTTCCGGCATAAAAATATTCTCCGTCGATCCTGTCAATTTCCGGCGTTGTCCACGGGCCATTGATCGAACTTGACATTTTGTAATGTGTTCCTTTATTAGCACTCCAATTTTCAGAAAAAATCAAATACCAGTAACTTCCCATTTTAAAAATATCGGCACATTCCATCATCAGATAATTTTCCTGAGGAGTTGTCGTGTAAATTGGCGTTTGAACATCCCACTTTCCGGAAACCGGATCAGCACTTGTAAAATGCAGCAAAACTGCTTTTCGGCCTGGTTCTGTTTGTGTGCTTACCAACATCGAATACTTTTTAAGCTCATCGTTGTAAAACACATGCGGATCTCTAAAATCATAATTGTAATATCCGGCTGGCGCTGTGATCTTAAATGAAGGCACTTTTGTCCAGTTTTTTAGATCAGAACTTGTCGCACATAAAACACTTTCTCTGGCGTTTGACTGCACAAAAGCTGGCGTTTCATTGTGGCCTGTATAATAAAAGTAATAAATATTACCGACTTTTACAACTGATCCTGTGCCAATGGCAAAATCAGGATCAGTAGTTTTTCCATATGGAATCATTTGCCCTTCGTAAGTAAAATGGGCTAAATCTGTACTCAAGTATTCATGAATATCATGAAATCCTTTTCCGGCAGGTTTATTCTGAGCGTCGTGAAGGAAGTAAATATGAAATTTTCCGTTATCGAAAAATGGCATGATATCTCCTGTATAACCCGCACTGTAGTAAGGATCACTGGCACCCATCCACTGCGAAGGCGGGACAGGAAAAATACTTGCTATTTCGGTATTACCTCCTGAAATCGAGCCTCCGGTATAATTATCGTCCTGACTGCATGAGGCAAGCGAAAAGAAGATGGAAACTATGGTTATAATGTTTCTGTATTTCATTTTTTTGAATTGAAAATAAATTATTTCTCAGCCAGATAATTGATGCTGTTTTGTGTCAAAAGCTTAATATTTGTAATAAACTCATTAGACTGACTTGGTACTCCGGAACTATTAGCTTCATTATACCAGTCGTAAGCTCCCATCGAGATCACAATTACATTTTTATTTGTTGCTGTATTTGGGAACTCTGCAATGGTCACTCGTCCGTCAAGATTATTGTCCCAGGCTTCACTGGCCAAATTGGTCCCTCCGGTTTGGTTTCTCCAGCCCTCACCGTTTCCATAACCTCCCCATTCCGGTAAAAACCACCATGCAGTATGATTTAACCTGAAAGTTCCGCCTTGCAGCAAATTGGCTTTTCCGGCTTCAAAAGTGGTCAAACCCTGAAATATTGGATGATTCTCATGCCCTACAAAAGACATTCCCCATGAATTACCATCTACATTTCCGTTTGGAGGAAAATCTCCAAAAACATTATTAGGCCCTTTTCCAGATGGAACAATTCCTAAAGCATCTACATATTGAGATGCAAAAGAGGTTAAAAGTAAGTTTCCTCCGCTAGTTCTGAAATTTTTGAGCGCTGTTGTTACCGCAGGATTATAAGCCACTGAAGGTAAATTTGCAGCCGAATCAAAATGCCACCAAATCACGTTAACATCACTTAAATCAGCTCCGTTTAAAACACTTTCGAATGAAATATATCTCGCGCCCGGGAAATTATCAAACAACCAGTTCGATGCTGTAACTTCATCCATATTAGTGATTCCGGATCTTGTTGGTGCCGTCCCTAAAAAGGCTACTACCAAACCTGCTACCGGAACTCCCACATTGGCTGTATAATTGACACTTTTACCATTTGAGGTTACTACAAAAGTTACCGAGTTGGTAAAATCAATCGTAGTTCCTGAAACCGGCGAGATCGAAACCCCTTCTGTTAATACGATTACAGGCTGAAGTGCTGTCAGGTTTGTATTCTCTGGCAATGTCATCGTAATAGTTTTGCTTACATCGTTTATTGTTGCTGCAACTCCATTAATAGTAAAACTCTTAATTGGACTTGAAACTACCGTTGTCACCGTATAATCTTTGTATAAATTACCGTTTACCACTCTAAACTTTACAGGATTTGCAAAGTTTATTGCTGCAGTTAGATCCAGATTTGATGTTGCTCCTTCTGCCAAAACAATTTCAGGTTTCACAGCCGTAATATCTGATCCGTAAGGCATTGTTATATTGATGGCTCCGGTTTTCTGGTCGATGGTTCCTGCAACTCCGTTTATTTTAAAAGAAGTAACATTCGATGGCGAATTGACATCAAAACCTCCGCTCTCAAAACTATTTTCGCAGGCTGTAAATACAAAAACGATAGCCAATACTGCAGCCACTTTGACCCAGTATGTATTGATAAGTTTTCTCATATTGATTTCTTAAAATAGATTAATAACCTAAATTTTGTTTGTACAATCCCTGACTAAAATTAATTTGCTTTAACGGAATTGGGCAATACTCTTCTTTATGAGCATCAAAAAAGGCATCCTGATAATAGGTACGTTTTGTTTTTTCTTCGCTGTAAAATGCATTCATTACTTCATCTGTAACGCCCCAACGCACTAAATCAAAGAAACGATTTCCTTCCATAGCCAATTCTAAACGACGTTCCCAATGCAAGGCTTTACGGGCAAAATCCTGTGTCCAGTTGCAATTGCTTCCGTCTACATAAGTATTGATTTTAAAGTTTTTTGCATACGGAAGTCTTCCTGTACTTTGCGCCGCACGCTCTCTGATTTGATTGATTAATGGCAAAGCTTCTGATTGTCTTCCTAATTCAATCAGGGCTTCGGCACGCATCAATATCACATCGGCGTAACGAATCTGGATTCTGTTTTTTGAGTTTCCGTAAAACGGATCAATATTGACTACGCAACTACAGTTTGGCGCTACGTTTTCTTTTAATGAAGCAAAATAACCATACGTTCCCGGAGATCTCACCCAAGCTTCTACGTACAAAAATTCAGGATCGTATTTATATGGTAAACCCGGCATCGCAACAGTATGATACAATCTGGGATCAACCGTATTGGCATCTCTGTTTTTATAATCAAAATCCTGATCGTTATAAGTATCAAATTCCGGCAAACCATTAGTTCCTGTTTTAAAGGCATTTACTAAGTTCTGACTTGGTTTATGAAAATCGCAGCATCCTAAACCCTGAGGCGTAGAAAGTACATCTGAAAAATTTAATCTTCCGTATAAGGTCCCGTCATTATCTGAAAACTGAATAGAAAAAATAGATTCTGTACCGTTCTCAAAAGTTCCCGGCAAAAAGTTGTTGGCAAAATCAGGCTCTAAACTTGCTTTCCCAATTACTTTATCTGTCGCTGCAATTACTTCCTGCAAATGCTGTTGATTGATTCCTGTAACTTTATACGTTTCATCTTGTGTATACGCCTGATACAAACGTGTTTTGGCTAAATAAGCATAAGCTGCTTTTTGTGTAGCACGTCCCACTTGTGGCTGAGTTTCCGGCAGAGCATCGGCTGCAGCCTGAAAATCTTCGGCGATTTTGTTCCAAAGTTCTTCGTTTGAAAGTACTTTGTTTGAGATGGTTTTATAATTTTCAACCGGAATATCTTCTGTGATGTAAGGAACGCTTCTGAACATAATTTTCAACATAAAATAAAAATGTCCTCTTAAGAAACGCATTTCAGCAATACGCGTTTTTTTCAACGGATAATCAGCTTCTGAAATTTGTTCTAATGCTTTCAAGGCTTTATTTGCTCTGGAAACCCCCACATAACTGATGTACCAGAAATTGTCTAATTCGGCAAAATCAGGTCGAATATTATTGGATACTTCAAAGAAGTGAAAATCCTGAATATCATTTGTTCCGCTTCCGCCTTTGTAGGCATCATCAGAACGCACATTTCCAAAAGGCCATAAACTGTATGGTGAATCATAATGGTCGTTGCCTAATTGTGCATAAGCTGCATTCATAAATCCTTCTACCGATTGCGGCGTCACAATATCTTCTTCTGAAAGTACGCCACGAGGATCATTTTCCAGAAAATCTGAGCAGGAACCCAACATTCCAAGTACTAAAAAGCCGGTTATATATAGTAATTTTTTCATTTTTTTTGATTTAAGCTTTTATTATAAAGTAAAATTAAGACCAGCCGTAAAAGTCGTTGGCTGCGGATATCCAAATCCTGCATTTTCAGGATCTACACCAGTAAAACTTTTGGCATCAATGATCAATAAATTTTGACCGCTGATGTACAATCTAAAGCTATCGAAATTCATTTTTTTCAATAAATCTTTTGGCAAACTGTATCCTACCTGTAAAACACGCAGTTTAAGATAGTTTCCGTTTTCTACATAATAAGTCGAAAATCTTGATTCTGCATTTCTGTCTACAGTCGTCAATGCCGGAATAGTAGAATTTGGATTATCTAAAGACCACGCATTTAACAAACGCGTTCCTTTGTTCGAACCTACATCATCTACACTCCAGAAATCTGTTTGGTATTTGGTATTATTAATAACATCAACATCACTTGCTCCTTCCCAGAAAGTGGTGAAATCCCAGTTTTTATACCCTAATCCTAAATTAAATCCATAAGTCAAACCCGGATTTGGATTTCCTATCCACGTACGGTCTTTATCTGTAATTACTCCATCTCCGTTTAAATCTTTGTAGCGAATTCTTCCAAGGCCTTTTCCTTCCTGAGTGGCCGAGTTGTCTACTTCATCCTGACTTTTAAACAATCCGTCAGTAACATAACCGTACATTGAATTAATTGGACGACCTAAGATATTATCGTCTAATCCGTCTCCTCCGTAATTATTTCGTACTTCATCCGGCAATTTTGTAATCTTATTTTTATTGGCCGAAACGTTTGCCGAGATATCATATTTTAGTCCAAATGAGGTTTCGTCATGATAGCCTAAAGTAACTTCCCAACCTTCGTTTTGCATCGAAGCACCGTTTACCCAACGATTTCCACCTTCGCCAATTACACCTAAATACGGCGGTAAAACCAAAATATCATCTGTTTTTTTGATGTAATAATCTACAGAACCGCTTAATTTTTGTTTGAATAATCCAAAGTCTAAACCGATGTTAGTTTGTGTAGTCGTTTCCCATTTCAAATCATCATTTCCGGATTGAGTTGCAATAAAACCTGACGGAAGTAACCCGTTTCCGTTTCCTGCAATATCATAAGCTGTACCGTAAGAAGTTGCCCATGTCGGACTTCCGCCTGCATAACTGGCCAAATACAAACTGTAAACAGCAGTATTACTAATCTCCTGATTTCCGGTTTGTCCCCATCCTGCTCTTAATTTTAAATCAGAGAAAACAGGTGCATTATTTTTAATGAAATCTTCATTACTGATTCTCCATCCTGCTGAAATTGCAGGGAAGGTTCCGTACTGGTTATTTTTACCAAAACGAGACGATCCGTCACGACGAATAGTACCGGAAAGTAAATAACGATTATCAAATTCATAATCTACTTTTCCGAAGAAAGATAATAATGAATACGTTGTCGAAGTTCCGCTAGTAAACGATTCTCCGGTTCCTGCATCAGGATACATATAATCAGGAGTTTCGATCAGGAAATCGTTTTTACGCAAAGTTGTCGTATCATAAACATCTTTGTACATCTCTGTTCCTGCCATCAAATTCAGATTGCTTTTTCCGAAATTCAAACTGTAAATTGCCGTATTGGTCCAGGTCCATTTGTCGCTCAATGACTGATCAATAGTAACCGATGTCTGATCGTTTTGCAAATAACCTGACTGATAACTTCTTTGCAGCGTACGTTTTTTATAAGATCCGTAATCGATACCAAAACTACTCTTGATATGTAAATTTTTAATAATTTCCAGATCAGCATACATATTTCCGAAAAGACGTAAATAATCGTATTTATTGTCTTTGTTGTATTCTAAAAGACGAACCGGATTTTGTCTGTCGTTCATTCCTCCAACTGGTCCTCCCCAGCCTTTTCCGTCTACAGTATGTACCGGAATTATTGGTAAGGCACGAAGTGCAGGATCAAGAACTCCGGGATCTGTAACTTCGTTTGTACGGGTCATCGAGAAATTTTCGCCAATAACCAATTTTCCGTCAAAATATTTATACGAACCGTTCATTCTGGCAGAAATCCTCTGGAAATCTGTCGTTTTTACAACACCTTCATTGCCATAATACCCCAAAGAGAAAACATAATTCCCTTTGTCTGATGCGTTTGAAACCGATAAGTCATACGAATTTGCAATTCCGGTTTGTGAGATGGCATCGTACCAATCGGTATTTGAAGCTTTCAGGGTTTGATTGGCATCTAAATATTCCGGAACCAAAACTTTGTTTAATTGTGGTTTGTTATTGTTTACAGACCAATCAAACTGATAACGTAAATTATTATTATTCGGGTTTAAACCGTCGTTGATATTGGCCTGCCATAAAGCCTGCCCAAACTGATTAGCATTCAGCACTTCCTGCTTTCTTGAATAATCCGACAAAGAAGTATAAGTACTAAAATTGATTCTCATTTTACCCTCTTTCCCTTTTTTGGTCGTGATGATAATAACTCCGTTTGAAGCTCTTGAACCGTAAATACTCGCCGAAGAAGCATCTTTTAAAACCTGAATTGTTTCAATATCATTTGGGTTCAATTCGTGCATTCCGGATTTGGTTGGCATTCCGTCGATTACATAAAGAGGATCTGTATTGTTTAAAGTTCCTACTCCACGAATCACAACTTTGGTATTTCCTCCACTTGGCGAACCGTCAGACGTAACTTTTACCCCCGCCACTCTTCCTTGCAGCGCTTTTATTGGGTTTGGTTCCGGTTGTTTCATGACTTCCTTCATGTTTACAACGGCAACGGCTCCCGTAATATCCGTTTTCTTTTGTTTTGAATATCCTGTTACAACAACTTCATTCAACTGATTATTATCTACTTTTAAAGTGATAGTGAATGTTTTTTGTCCTTTTACTTCAATCGATTGCGGACTGTATCCAATAAAAGAAACAACAATCTTTGCATCTGAAGCTACATTCTGAAAAGAGAAATTCCCGTCAAAATCTGTTACTGTACTGGTATTCGTTCCCGAAACAATTACTGTTGCTCCCGGAAGCGGCATTCCATCATCTGACGAAATTACCGTTCCTTTTATTCCTGTTTCCTGTGCTGTCATTACCAGCATGGGAAAAAAGAATAATAGAAAATAAATGAGTTTAGTTTTCATAGTTAGTGGTTTTTGGTTTTAAGGTTAGTTTATATTTAATTGGTTAATTTCTAAATTGCTCAGCTCAACCCCACTGTTTGAAGAAACAGAAAGAGAAGTGTAAGGCTGGTTTGGAAAAAAGATTTCGGTAATTACTTTTTCTCCATTATTATAAAATATCTCTATAGATGTTTTATCTAATATGATTTTAAAAACACCTTCTTTTTGACTTTCTTCTAAAGCTGCTTTGGTAATTGTTGAAGCAAATTTTTCTGAGAAATCAATTTTTCCTGATTTCGAACGATCCAAAAATAAATAGTGCTCTGAATTATTAATCCCGAAAGTCACAGCTTCTCCATTTGTATTTGAAAGTGTAAAAGTGTAAGTATCCTGTTTTAAGTTCTTGATATTAAAATGAAGCATTGCCTTTGTCAAATCAATTTTTCCTGTTTCAACAATCGCTAATTTTTCTTTTCCTTTCAGGCTTTTTACTTTGATCGTTTTACCAATGTATTTATTGATTTCTTTTACCGGATTATTAATCAAAGTATAATTGTTTCCTTTTTTAATAACCTGAAGTTCGCGCGCAATGGTCGTGGCACTTCTCCAGGATTGTGTTGGAACTTGTTGCGCATAATCCCAGTTTGACATCCAGCCAATAAACAATCGTCGACCGTCTGCAGCGGGAACATTATTCCAGGTTACGCCAGCATAATTGTCTTTTCCGTAATCCAGCCAGGCTGCTTTTTCTGTATCTATTTTTTTAGCAAAATTAGATTCAAGTGTAAAAGTTGTTCCGTCGAAATCGCCAATAAAATATTGTGTTCCTGAACCTCCGTTTGCTCCGCCGGGATTCAAATTCTGAATCAAAACCCATTTGGTTTCATTGGTTCCTTTTACTTTTATTTCGAAGAAATCCGGACATTCCCAAACACCTCCGTGAGCGCCAATACTTTTTCCAAACTCAGATAAATATTTCCAGTTTTTAAGATCTTTAGAGGCATAAAACTGAGTTCTGTCTTGTGCTGCCAAAGACATAATCCATTGTTTATGGGTTTCATCCCAGTTTACCTTTGGATCACGAAAATCACGAATTCCCGGATTTTTAATGACAGGATTTCCTTCCTCAAATTTCTGCCATGTAAAACCATTGTCGTTCGAAAACGCAATATCCTGTTGTTCAACATCAATCTTGCCTTCTTTTTCTTTTGTCATATCATGCAGCGTATAAATCGCTACAATTGGAGCCTTTTTACCAGTTCCTAAACCTGAAGTATTATGTGTATCTACAACAGCACTTCCTGAAAAAATATATTTGTCTTTGTCCGGATAAATCGCAATTGGCTGCTCTTCCCATTTAATTAAATCTTTACTAATCGCATGCCCCCAGTGCATTGGTCCCCAAACACTTTTTTCAGGATAATGCTGATAATACAAATGATAAACTCCATCAGCATAGAACATTCCGTTAGGATCATTCATCCAGCCATTTTTTGGTGTAAAGTGAAAATTAGGGCGGTACATTTTTTCTTCTGTTGCAACCGAAGTTGAAACTGCAGTTGTTTGTGCAACAGCCGTATATGGTTTACAAGCTCCTATCGATAATAATACAGCACTATATAATGCCAGCGGTAGATGTTTCTTTGATGTCATGTTTTTTGATATTTTTTTTGGTTAAATTTTCACTTAAAACTTCTAAAGAGATCCCTTTAGTTTCCGGCATTATAAATATTACAAACAGTAATTGCAGGACCATCATCAATGCAAAAATTAAGAATACGACTTCGGGTCCAATTTCTGAAAACAACATTGGAATTAAAGACGGAATAATCGCCGCTAAAACCCAGTGTACCGAACTCCCGAAAGCTTGTCCCGAAGCACGAATGTGATTAGGGAAAATTTCTGAGATAAACACCCAGATTACGGCTCCCTGGCCAATGGCGTGCGATGCAATAAATAAGAAAAGAAAAGTAGGTACTGATAATCCTCCCCAATTGTAATAAAAGGAAGCAGAGACTAAGCCTAGAGAAATAATATATCCAACAGAACCAATGTACATTAACAACTTTCTTCCTAATTTGTCAATTAATGCTACTCCGATTAAGGTAAATATAAGGTTGGTTATTCCGATCCCAATACTGCTCAGTAAGGCTGTATTTTGTCCTAAACCTGCTTCTTCAAAAATTCTTGGTGCGTAATATAAAAAGGCATTGATTCCTGAAAACTGATTGAAAAACGCAATTAAAAAAGCCAGAATCAACGGGAAACGGTATTTTTTCATGAAAATATTCTCGTGTTTTGTAACTCCATTTTCTCTTGAATCATCCATGATGTCTTTAAGATCAGCCGTAGGATCAATTTTAAACAAAACTTTACGGGCTTCTTCATCACGGTTTTTAGACAATAACCATCTTGGGCTTTCCGGGATTGTAAGTATGAAAAGAATATAGATAAGCGATGGGAAAGCCTGAACTCCTACCATCCAACGCCAGGCGTTTTCTCCAATATCTTTTAAAAAGTAATTGGATATAAAAGCAATTAGAATTCCCAATACAATATTAAACTGATACAAAGCTACCAATCGTCCGCGTTTATCTGCCGGAGCAATTTCAGAAACATAGGCCGGAGCAGCAATAGTTGAAGCACCAACACCTAAACCTCCAATAAACCTGAAAGCAGCAAATACATAAGGATCGTTTGCGAAAGAAGCGCCTATTGCCGAAACGAAATATAAAATCCCAATCCAGAAGAGTGTTTTTTTACGTCCTATTTTATTGGTTGGAATTCCTCCAAAAATGGCACCTATAACCGTTCCCCACAATGCCATTGCCATAACAACAGAACCGTGAAAAGCATCAGATGAATGCCATAAAAGCTGTAATTGTTTATCAGCTCCAGAAATAACTACGGTATCAAAACCGAATAGAAAACCTGCCAGTGCAGCAGTAACAGACCAAATCAATATCTTATTCATTGTAGATGTATTAAAAACTTGTTGCTAAGATATCCGCAAAAAAAACAACTTATTTTTAATGATGTTACAATTTAATTCTATAATTATTGATAGTTTGACACTTTAAGCTCAAATCGTTTATTTACAGGCCTTTACGTATATTAAAATTTATTTACGAAAACCATGTAGTTTCGATTTTGTTACATTTAATACAAAAATGATACATGAAATAATTGAAAAAGGGACAAAGTAACAAAGGTCCTGAGGTTCAAAGTTGTTAAAAAAAACTATAAGTAAAGAGAATTTTACATTTTATTAAAGTTTTACCTTTTGAATTGGTGGTGATTTATTTGAAGATATAAAATAAAGCTAAGAATGAATCTAGCCCAGATAATGAGCATTTTGGCTAAAGCCCCTCTATATCCATTCTCTCTCCTCCAGCTGAAGCTGGAGGCAATTCAAATGTGATATCCTAACAGGTTTCTAATCCCGAGGCTCGGGTAATGTCATTAAGTTAAGCTATTTTAGATTGTGTTCCATCGGAACACCTCATCGGTAGAAAAAAAAATGCATCGTGAGAAACATCGTCCCATTTGGACGTTTGAGAAATAGTATAGGAAATCTGTATAAGTTTTTGCTAATTGTTAATTATAAAATCAAACGTTCCTACGGAACGTGAAAGAAGCCGTATTTATTGGGCTACCAATCAAATGTTCCTATGGAACAAAAACAAAGTGATGAGATATTGTTCTTAACAAATTGTGCCATTAGATTTTTCCTTAACTTAATGACATGCGCTTCGGGACTTTTAGGTATTCTATTGAATTCATCTGACAACGATTAAATTCTCGTTACGGAGTTACTTGCGAAGATTTGATTCGTCTGTTCGTTATCGCTCGGGTCTCCTTCGCCGAAATGACAAATTAGACGAAAATCTTGTTATGAAAATGATTTCCCTAGCCCCGATAGAAGTGGAAATCCTTTTGTGTCCGCCGCGGCGGACACAAAAGATTGCAACGGATAGCGGGATTAGCTCCTAAAAAAAACTACCAATATTTAGTGCTTAACAGCACAAATTGCAGACTTTAAATTCTTGATTGGTACTAATACTTATCATTTTTGTATTCTTTTGGCGAAATTCCAAATTTATTCTTAAAAGCAGTAGAAAAATAGTTGGGAGAAGAGAATCCCAATGAGTATGCAATTTCAGAAATGTTCATCTCATTTGATTTTAAAAGCTCTGCGGCTTTCTCTAATTTGACATTATTGATATGATCGCTAATATTAATTCCAATAATTGCTTTCACTTTTCGATACAACTGAACTCTTGAAACACTTAGTTTGTCTGCCAAATCTTCTACAGAGAATTTAGGGTTTTCGACATTCATCTTGATGATATCATTCATTTTAGTAATGAACGTTTGTTCATGATTACCAAATTTTGATTCGGGTTCGATGCGGTAAATATTATTGGTATAGTAATAACGGAGTTTTTCTCTGTTGAAAAGCAAACTCGAAATAGATTGTTTTAAGATCGAAAGACTAAACGGCTTGGTCAAATATTGGTCTACTCCGCTCTGCAAACCTTTTAAAACCGCTTCTTTATTGCTTTGTGCTGTTAGAATAATGATTGGGATATGCGATGAACGTAAATCTTTTTTCAATTCTTTACTGATTTCATAACCGTCTTTATCGACCAGGTTGATATCGCAAATAATAATATCAGGCACTATTTCCATTGCTTTTTCAATAGCGTCACTTCCGTCAGAAGTATGAACGGTATATTCGTTCGATAATTTTGCTTTTAGAAAAGTAACCAAATCGTTATTGTCTTCTATAATTAAAATCGAATGTTTCTCTGCATCAGAAATAACGTGTACCTCGTTTACATCTGATTCTATATCAAGATTATCTGTTATTAAATTGGGCGTTATATTTAGGCTTTCGGCTTTACTTACGATCTCTGAAGGTTGCAAATGGCTGTTTCCTTTTAATAAAATAATGACAAACTCACTTCCCTGCTTCGATTTTAATTCGATGGTTCCGTGATGCAAAAGCACAAACTCTTTCGATAAATGAAGCCCAATTCCTGAGCTGTTTTTATTATTATTCGAAGCTTTAAAAAAGGGACTAAACACATTAGAAAGTTCATTCTCGGGAATTCCAATTCCGGAATCTTTGCAGCTAATTTTAACGGTATTGTCCTGATTTTCTATAATCGAAATGGTAATTTTTCCGTTATCAGGCGTAAATTTAAAAGCGTTCGAAAGCAAATTAAAATATACTTTATCCATCAATCCTTTATCAATGAACAATTCCAGATTTTTATTTTTACAAATAAGCTGAAAATCAATATTCCTACGAACCGCTTCTCCTCTAAAATTGGTCATTATTTCATTGGTAAAATCATAGATTTTAGTATTTGAAGCTCTTAAAGTAAATTTTTGCTCTTCTATTTTTCTAAAGTCTAACAACTGATTTATTAACCTAAGCAGTCTGTTTGAATTTTTATGAATGAGTTTTACTTCGTCAATAAGGGCGGTTCCTTTTATTTTTTCATTTTCGATCAAAGACTCGACATAACTCATAATAAGCGTTATGGGAGTTTTAAATTCATGCGAAAGTCCGGTAAAGAAATTCAGTTTTGCCTCATTGCTTTTTTCGGCCACTTTAGCCATTTCCTGAATTTCATTATTTTGATCAATTACGGTCTGGTTAATACGTTCGAGTTGCTTTTTCTTTCTCGAAATAGAAATTGTCGAGTAAATACTGTAAATGGTCAAGCTCAGGATAATCACTAAGAAAAAACTAAGTAATCTCACCAAATTGTTTTGCGAAGCATATTCTCTTTCCTGCACTTTTATAGCTCCTTGCTGTGACTCGATAACGGTTTGCTGCTGATCGACTTTATCCATTTGGTTTTCGATAATTTCAGCATTGTTATGGTCGATTACAATGGTATTGAGGATATTATTTTTAGAAATGGGTTCTTTATTGTACATTTTCAAAGCCAGTTTTAGCGCTTCATTTCCTCCCGTAGGATATAAAATGGTTCCGTCTAAAACGCCGCTTTTTACCAGTTCGATTCCGCCATTGACAGAGTTTAATCCGTCGACACCTAAAAACTTAATTTTATTTTCCAGACCAACCGTTTTGGCTGTTTCCCAAGCGCTTAATGCCATACGATCGTTATGGGCGAAAATGTATTCGACATCAGGATTTTGCAGAAGAATGTTTTTTAACGGAGCACTAACAGATTCTTTTTCCCAATTGCCGTGAATGGTATTGACAACTTTAAAACGTTTGTTTCCCTGAATAATCTGACTGAAGCCCAAACTACGTTCATACGCAGGCGACGAACCATTTGCTCCGGTAATTTCAATAATTTTACCCGAAGATTTACTGTGCGAAATAATATATCTGGCAGCTATTCTTCCTATTTCGATATTATCTGCGCCAAGATAAGCCGTGTAATTTTCGCCATCGATTTTGCGGTCTACAACAAGAACCGGAATTCCGGCTTTGATCGATTTTTCGACAACGGCCGTTAAGGGTTTTGACTGAATGGGAGATACAATAATTACATCTACTTTATTGGCGATGAACTTTTCGATATCGTCGATTTGTCTGGCGACATTATTATTGGCATCGCTAATTTTTAAGTCGACTTCTGGACGTAATGAAGCTTCAATTTTCATTGAGCTGGTCATTTGTTTGCGCCAATCATCTGTGGTCATGGCCTGAGAAAATCCAACCTTTATTTTATCTCCTTGTTTTTGAGTACAGGAAACTAAACTTAATGATGCTAAAAAAAGCAGCAAAATATATTTTACAAGTGAATACATGAATTATGAGTTTATGTAAATGAAAATGAGTTTTCAAAAAAAAAATACCTTATCAGACCAGCAACCTGTCAAAATAATTAGGAAGGATTATTTTTCACTGACAAGTGGGAAGGCAATATATAATAAGGTAAAATTAAACTTTTATTTGATGTACACAAACGTTATTGTATATCTGTAAACAAAAAAAAGAGGATATTGAATCCTCTTCTGATTATCTCTATAAACTATACCGCGTAAAATTTTACAATGAATTAAAAATAAACTTACAATTGAACTACATTATTTCTCCAAATATGCAAATGGCTCAATAGCGTCCAACTTTAGTTGGGTGGGAAAATAAATTATGACGAAAGGGTTTTAGCAATAATAATAATAATAATAGTTTGGCTAAAGCCCTATTCTATCGAATCTGGATTCTCCAGCTAAAGCTGGAGGCTATTCACAATACTTTGTATATTAAAAATCTTAATCCAATAAAAAAACAATCAATCCTCTTGCTCCGTGGGCTCCAAGAACCAATGATTGTTCGATATCAGCCGTTTTAGATGGTCCGGCGATAAAAGTTCCGAAACCGTATTCCTGATTGCCAATTCTTTCGTAAGCCTGATGCATTGTCGCGATAATATCTTTTTTATGAACGATTATAGCCAGATATTGTGCAATAAATGGCGATACACGTTGTCCTAATACATCATCTGTCACCCAAAGCGCACTATTTTCGGCTACTCCAAAATGAGCTTTAATCACATTCAATTCGACATTCTGAAGCGAATGCGGATCATCGTTTGTCCAGTCTAAAGCCGCAATTTCCGAAAGTTCCGGAATTGTCGTGATCAGGCGTTTTTCGAGATTATAATTTGATTTTATATATTCGATGATTTCAGCATAATTCGCCACTTCAACAGGATCTCCGCCTATATTTTTGAGTACTGTTTTATAGGTTGAAAGCACATCTGGATTCTCTGAATTTAAAAGATTCAGATCAGGCAAATTAGTGATAAAAGCAGGTTGATTTTGCTTTATTTTATTTAAAATATCTGCTTTACTACTCATTGTCTTTTGCTTTTGCTTCTCTTGAATTTTTCTTGTACCATTCTCTAAAAGATTCCTCAGGAACTTCCGGCATTTCGCGCTGATCGTACCATTTGTTCATTTTATTATTGACCAGACCGGGAATATTTTTCATTACAAAACGACCTGATTTTCCGGCAATATTAAAAATAGTTGGATTTGCCAGAACTGTTGCCATCGTTTTCATTGCAACGGTTTTGGCTGTTGGCGTATGACCTTCTTTTACCAAAACTTGACGCCATTTGTACAATTGGTCGTGTATGTCAATTTTTACCGGACAAACATTGGTACAAGAACCGCAAAGTGTACTTGCAAATGGTAAGTCGGCATTTTTGCTCATGTCTAAATTAGGGGCCAAAATAGAACCAATTGGTCCTGCAACGGCATTGTGATAACTGTGTCCGCCGCTTCGTCTGTACACCGGGCATGTATTCATACACGCGCCACAACGAATACATTTGAGGGAGTTTCTAAAATCTTCTCTTCCTAATTGTGTGCTTCGACCGTTATCTACAATCACGATATGAATTTCTTTTCCGTCTCTTGGTTTCTTAAAATGACTTGAAAAAGTGGTAATAGGCTGTCCTGTGGCGCTTCTGGCTAATAACCTCAGGAAAACACCTAAATGTTTGCGCTGCGGAATCAGTTTTTCGAATCCCATGCAGGCAATATGAACATCGGCAAGATGTGCGCCCATATCGGCATTTCCTTCATTGGTACAAACGACAATTTCGCCAGTTTCTGCAATAGCAAAATTGACTCCGGTCAACGCTACTTTTCTCGTTAAAAAAGTATTTCTTAGACTCAAACGAGCCGATTCTGTTAAATATTGAGGATCTATATTTCCTTTTTCTGTACCTAAATGTTCATGGAAAGTTTCACTTACATCTTCTTTTTTAAGGTGAATAGCAGGCAAAACTATATGACTTGGCGGTTCTTTACGAAGCTGTACAATGTATTCTCCCAAATCTGAATCGATTACTTCGATGCCTTTTTCGGCCAAATAATCATTCAAATGGCATTCTTCTGTAAGCATCGATTTTGATTTCACCATTTGCTTTACATCATGTTTTGCCATGATCGAATGCACGATTTCGTTATGCTCTTTTGCATCGGCTGCCCAATGTACTATTATACCGTTTTTCTGTGCATTGGCCTCAAATTCAATTAGATAATCGTGAATATTAGAAAGCACATTATTTTTGATTTGCGATGCAGTTTCACGAAGCAATTCCCAATCAGGGATTTGATGCGCCGATTTATCCCTTTTTTCACGAACAAACCAAAGTGTTTCATCGTGCCAGTTGACGCGTTCTACATCTTTGTTAAAACGTGTTGCGGCTTCGCTGTGCGGTATAACTTTTTCTGATGACATCTCTTTTTGTTTTTTTACCATTAAGATATTAAGTTCATAAAGCTTTGCCTTAACTTACTTAATCTCTTAATGGTGAAAAGAAAATTAAGCTTAATTTTAAAATTACTTAGTTTTCCAACGAATTTAATATTTCGGCAATATGAATGGTTTTGATCGGGCTTTTTTGCCTTTTTAGAATTCCTTCTAAATGCATCAAACACGACATATCTCCACCGGTAATATAATCTACGTGATGGTTTTCATGGTCTTTTATTCGGTCT